>Ga0366819_10198_pt1 | contig 29241 bp, 32 predicted proteins | sample TotcelFGM3001N15_FD_207091 | JGI IMG/M metagenome (GOLD analysis project Ga0366819, IMG submission 207091) | Enriched cells from coal bed in the Powder River Basin, Montana, United States - Total cells FGM rep3 HSBNCT.FGM.300.1.N15 ... | reverse complement strand
CAAGTTTTGTGAGGTATGATGAAATTTTGTTTTTAAGGAGGATGAGCTTTCCTGCGAGAATTTTTTTCCACTCAGTAGCAACAGATGAGTTCTCCTCTCTTGAAATGTTATCTATGTTTTTAATGAAAACAACTTCTTCCGGGATTTCATTAAGGTTTTCAATCAGTGCTCCGTGGCCGCCGGGCCTGAAGAGTATTGACCCGTCAGATTTGCGGAACGGCATGTTCTGCATATCAACAGCTATTGTATCTGTAGATTTTTTCTGAAGAGTATATTCAATCTCGGGCCTGATTCCTGTTCTCTTTACAAAAGAGTCGATGGAAACCTCTTCCAGTTTTTTGAAAGAGTCAAGGTGTTCCGGAGAAACTGAAAAGGTAATTCTTGTCTCCTCAAATGGAGTCAGAGATTTGTTCCCATATTTGTGGAACTTGAGCAATCCTTTTGGAAGGGAGCCGTAATTAAGTCCGCCTTCATCCAGAAGAGCAGATAGCATGCTCATTTTGTCTTCCCGGACAAATCCGGGGGTGTTTATAAGGTCGCTGAAGAACGGAAATTGTCCGATATTCTCAAAGAAGCTTGCGGAAGGAGAATCGGCCTTAATCTCCTCTCCTCTCTCCATTGAAAATCTGGCATCGAAAAGATCTTTGAACATTCTGGTTGCAGCACCTGAAGCGGGAACAAATTTCCTCACATCTCCCTGAAAATCTGCATATGCCTTAAGAGCCTCCTCTCTCTCTGCCTCAGAAAACACTTTAATTCCTAAAGCCGGGGTAGCCGGAGCGATAACTTCCGGGTATGGAAATCCTGTACGAAAATGCTCAAGCTGCTTACTTACAGTTTCCTGAGAAATACCGGCCTCTTCAAATTGTCTCAGATCCTTTGAATCAAACATATTCCCTTTTGTTAATGATTTCTATCAGTTCAAATACACTCTCAGAATATTCATTCCTGTATGCATATCCTGCCCTCAGTTCCTCAAATGACTGAGGAGACTCTCTTAATGCGCGGTCATCTGCCTCAATATCATAATAAGCTGCAAAAAGAGCAGACATATTTGTAAACCAGCTCCCTGAAGAGTCAAGCCTGAAACCGGGCTCCCTTACAAATGGATATTCAATGTCGTATAATGCCAGATCTTCTATTCCAAAGAAGCGACCTGTATGGTTTACCGATAAAACAGTAGCATTAATTTTCCCCTGCAGCGAGTAACCTGCTATGTGGGGTGTTGCAATATCTGCAGCAGCGAGAAGTTCCATGTTTAATTCGGGTTCTCCGTTCCAGACATCAATTACAACAGCTCTAAATTTTTCCCTGAATGTCAGAAGTGCATTATCATCCAGTACTTCACCTCTCGAAGAGTTAATAAACATTGTACCTTCACGAATTTTTTCAAAAAAGGATTCCGATGCCATCCCCCTGGTATTTTTGTCCAGCGGAACATGTAAAGAGATAATATCAGAAGTTGCCAGAACTTCATCCAGCGAATAATAATCATCCATGGTGAGCTTAGACCTGTCAACGCGGAATTTTCCGCCGTCGCCCCTGAGCGCTGCCGCAGAATTTGAAAAGTAACCGGGGTCGCTTGCCAGAAGTGTTCGTAAAGGCGGGTCACACCTTTTAACTTTCAGTCCTGTAAGCTCAGCTGTCCTGGCGAGTCTTTCACCAACATTTCCGGCACCAATAATTCCAAGAGTAAGCCCCTCTGGAGAGTGTGAGTCCCTGGAATAACATTTGAAAATTGCAGTCATTACATACTGAACAACTCCCCATGCATTGCAGCCGGCTGCATTTGTAAAGAATATTCCGTGGCTGCTGCAATACTCAAGGTCTATATGGTCGCTGCCAATAGTGGCAGATGCAATAAATTTCACTTTTGTCCCCTCAAGCAACTCTCTGTTGCACCTGGTTCTGGTACGGATTATCAGAGCATCTGCATCCATTATGACATCTCTTGTAATCTCTTTTCCAGCAACATAAATTACATCTGCATAGGGCTCAGGGATACCTCTGAGAAAAGGGATATCGGAGTCAGCTACAATTAACGGCCTTCTATCCATACTAAATTGTTTTAGCCGAAAAGTCACGCTTTTCAGCGGAAAATAATCTCTTTAAGAACTTGATTTCCTATCCTCTCGTTAACAGATTCGATGATTTGCATCTTCATTTTTGAAGCTGCATCTCTTGCTACCGAAGAGTTCATTACTACATAGAGCTTTCCTCCCTTGAACTCCCTTGAGGTTACATATTTTTTAACAGATGTTCCAACGGCCTCATCAAAAGCAGCCGAAACCTGATTTCCAACCAGCGCCCCTGCTATTCCCATGACCTTTATATAGTCTGGAATAACATCTCCAATTTTCATGAAATCCTTTCTCTTCATAATATCAATCCTCCCGATACTTCAAGGTATTTTGAATCTCCGTCAATCTTTTCAAGAATCTCTCCAATTCTCACCTTGTTGCTGTCAGTTATAAAAATCTGACCAAAATAGTCCGAAGAAACAAGATTCAGTAAAAATTCCACCCTGTTCATGTCCAGTTTATCAAAAACATCATCCAGCAGCAAAACCGGACTTTTTCCGTGCAGCTCTCTGAAAATTGAATACTGAGCCAGCTTAAGTGAAATCAAAAATGATTTCTGCTGACCCTGTGAACCAACTTTTCTGATTGGATTTCCATCCATTGTAAAGTTCAGGTCATCCCTGTGTATTCCGGAAGATGTGTATTTGAGCAGACGGTCTCTCTCCATGGAGGTACTCAGAAGAGTCTCCATTGAGCCTCTGTCCAGATCTGATTTGTATTCTATACCTGTGGATTCTCCCCCGCCGGAAATCTGACTGTAGTATTTATCTACATGAGGAACAAAGTTTTCAATGAATTTTTTTCTTGCATCATAAATATATGCAGCGTTATATGAAAGTCGTTCTGAGAGAGTCTCCAGCAATTCCATATGGAGCACATTACCCTTTAGCAGTTTATTTCTCTGTGCAAGCAAGTGGTTGTAGTTCTGAACTCTGCGCAAATACTCCCTGTCTGTCTGAGAAATTATTGCGTTCAGAAATTTTCTTCTCTCCTCCCCTGATTCATTTATCAGACAGGTATCATACGGAGAAACCATGACAATTGGAATGAGACCAATGTGGTCAGATAACCGCTGATAGTTCTTTCCGTTGCGTCTGACGCATTTATCACCTTCTCTGTTCAGAGAGAGAGCAATTTTTTCTGAGGTTCCGTCTTCCCTGTAATAATCACCTGTTACCGAGGTATTATCTGATTCGTGGTTAATTGTGTAGAGGTCCTGGTTTGAAAAATAGCTTTTGGACATAGAGAGGTAATAGATGGCATCCAGCAAGTTAGTCTTGCCGGAACCATTCATTCCTGTTATACAGTTGAGCTTGGGTGAAAAATCTGCCGCCGCCTCCCTGATGTTCTTAAAATTGTTGACGGTAATCCTTCTTAGGTACATTTAATATATTTTCTACCACAAAGTTATTACTTTTATCGATTAAATATTTGAGATTAGACAAAATATTGTAATTTTGCACCCTGCTTAAAAAAAATCAAGAGATGTCAAAGAAAAACCAACACCAGGATCCAGAGCAATCTGTAGAACAAGCCCTGAATACAACAGAACACTTTATCGAAAAGTACAAAAAGCCGCTTATCTACACAGCAGTAGCCATTCTGGCCATCACTGCCATTGGATTTGCCTACCAGCACCTGTACCGCAAACCGCTTATCAACGAAGCACTTGCTCAGACATTTGTAGCTGAACAGCACTTCCGTGCCGATTCATTTGCAGTTGCACTCAATGGTGACGGCAATTCGCTCGGATTCAAACAAATCATTGACGAATACGGCAAAAATGCAGGAGAGGCAGTTTATCTGTACGCCGGCATCTCAGAACTTCAGCTTGGTAACTATGAGAGCGCAATCTCGTATCTTAAAAAATATGATGGTGATGACGTAGTCCTTCAGGCCCGTGCAATATGCAATATTGGCGATGCCTATGCTGGTCTGCAAAATTACAAAGAGGCCGTTTCTCAGTATATGAAGGCTGCAAACCTCGAAGAGAATCCGCTTGCTGCAGGATATCTTCTTAAAGCAGGCATCGCATACGAAGAGCTTGGCGAAACCGCAAAGGCACTGGCTGCTTACGAAGAGATTAAAACAAAATATCCTCAGACAGTTGAGGGTTTTGAAATAGACAAATACATAGCAAGACTGACAGTTTCGGCTCAGCCTCAGCAATAAGTTACCTAGAACGATGGGAAGAGCATTTGAATTTCGCAAAGAGAGAAAGTTCAAGAGATGGGGAAACATGGCAAAAGTTTTCACCCGTCTCGGAAAAGAGATAACAATGGCTGCCAAGTCAGGCGGTACAGATCCCGATAATAACCCGCGTCTTAGAGCACTCATCTCTTCTGCCAGGGCAGAGAATATGCCTAAAGAGAATGTAGAGAGAGCAATAAAGCGTGCAGTTGAAAAGGATCATTCAGACTACAAGGAGGTAGTATACGAAGGTTACGGACCTCACGGAATTGCATTCCTTGTTGAGACAGCAACCGACAATACAACCAGAACCGTGGCAAATGTCCGCAGCTATTTCAACAAACTGAACGGATCACTCGGAACTTCCGGAAGTGTTGAGTTCATGTTTGAAAAGAAATGCGTTTTCAAGATTAAAGATATAGGAATTGATATTGAAGAACTGGAACTGGAGCTTATCGATTTTGGAGCAGAAGAGGTTTTTCCGGACGAAGATTCTGCAATGATTTACGGAACCTTTGAGTCATATGGCTCTATCCAGAAATTCATTGAGGAAAAAGGTTATGAACTTATCTCCGGAACATTCGAAAGAATACCTACCGTTGAACTGAAAAAACTCAACGACGAGCAGAAGATTGAGATTGAAAAACTAATCGAAAGATTTGAAAACGACGATGATGTTCAAAACGTTTACCACACGATGGCAAACTAATTATATTTTTCGTTAGGGAAAGTGAAAAGTGGCTCAAAATTGAGCCACTTTTTTTTGTCTTACCATTAATTAATTTTTACCTTTGCGGGATATTTACTTATAATTTTCAATCAACTAATTACAATTTGTTATGAAACTGTCGCATATTGAGCATATCGGTATTGCTGTAAAGTCTTTGGAAACAGCCATTCCATATTACGAAGGTATCCTTGGACTTAAGTGTTATGCTGTAGAGGAGGTAACCGATCAGAAGGTTAAAACTGCTTTCTTTAAAATTGGACAAACCAAGATTGAACTTCTGGAGAGCACGGACCCGGAAGGCCCTATAGGTAAATTCATTGAGAAAAAAGGAGAGGGAATTCACCACCTGGCTTTTGCCACTGAAGATGGTGTTCAGAAGTCTCTTGACGAACTTGCAGAAAAGGGAGTTCAACTCATTGACAAAACCCCGCGCAAAGGTGCAGAAGGCCTCAATATCGCCTTCCTGCATCCAAAATCTACCGTAGGAGTTCTTACAGAACTTTGCGAAGATCCAGGTAAAGTAAACTGCTAATTACTAAAATATCAAAAAGGTTAGAGAAATGAGCCAGCAACTTGAACAGGTAAAGGCGCTAATTCAGCTTCGTGAAAAAGCGCGCATGGGTGGTGGTCAGAAGAGAATTGACTCTCAGCACCAGAAGGGAAAATTCACAGCTCGCGAGAGAATCGACATGCTATTGGATGAAGGTAGCTTTGAGGAGTTCGACATGTTCGTAACTCACCGCTGCACCAATTTTGGCATGGAGAAAGAGCGATTCCTCGGGGACGGTGTAGTAACAGGATACGGAACAATTGAAGGAAGACTGGTTTATGTCTTCGCTCAGGACTTCACAGTATTCGGAGGTTCGCTTTCTGAAAGTTTTGCAATGAAGATTTGCAAAATTATGGATCAGGCGATGAAGATGGGAGCACCTGTAATTGGTGTAAACGACTCAGGAGGAGCCAGAATTCAGGAAGGGGTAAATGCCCTTGCCGGTTATGCTGAGATTTTCCAGAGAAATATTATGGCATCTGGTGTTATACCTCAGATTTCTGCCATTTTTGGTCCTTGTGCCGGTGGTGCGGTTTACTCCCCTGCCCTCACAGACTTTAATATAATGACAAGAGGTACCAGTTATATGTTCCTCACCGGCCCGAAAGTTGTGAAAACTGTTACCGGTGAAGATGTAACTCAGGAGCAGCTTGGCGGTGCATCTGTTCACGCTACCAAAAGCGGAGTGGCTCACTTTGCAGTAGATTCAGAAGAGGATGGTATCAAAGTCATTCGCGACCTTATGAGTTATCTTCCGCAGAATAATCTTGAAGAGGCTCCGGTACTTCATACCAACGATCCAATTGACAGACTTGATGATTCTCTAAACGAAATCATTCCTGACAGTCCGAACAAACCATACGATATGTATGAAGTTATCGGAACAATCGTTGACGATAATAAGTTTCTGGAAGTTCACAAAGATTATGCAACTAACATAATTGTAGGTTTTGCCCGTTTTAACGGCATCTCTGTTGGTATTGTTGCCAACCAGCCTAAAGTTCTTGCAGGTGTGCTTGACAACAATGCATCACGCAAGGCTGCCAGATTTGTTCGTTTCTGCGATGCATTCAACATCCCGCTTGTTACTCTGGTAGATGTACCGGGATTCCTTCCGGGAACACAGCAGGAGTACGGCGGAATTATCCTTCACGGAGCAAAGCTTCTCTTTGCATACGGAGAGGCAACTGTTCCAAAGGTAACCGTTACGCTTCGCAAATCATACGGCGGTGCATATTGCGTTATGAGCAGCAAGCACCTTCGCGGAGATATCAACTATGCATGGCCTACAGCAGAAATTGCAGTTATGGGCCCTTCAGGAGCAATTGAAGTTCTTTACGGTAAAGAGGTTGCTGCTTCTGAAAATCCTGTTGAACTTGCTGCACAGAAAGAGAAAGAGTACAGGGACGCCTTTGCAAATCCATACAATGCAGCCCGTTACGGCTATATTGATGATGTGATTGAGCCAAGAAACACTCGTTTCCGAATTATCAGATCTCTTCAGCAACTTGCAACCAAGAAGGTAACAAATCCGCCTAAGAAGCACGACAACCTTCCTTTGTAAATAATAAATCCGGATAAAATGAAAAGAATATTACAAATATTTCTGTTTTCGGGTTTAATGCTGGCGGGTCTCAGCCTCAATGCACAGAGCCAGTCCGATATGTGTATCAACGAATACCTGGTTATCAACACCAGTGACTTCGAAGATGACTACGGACAGCATAACGGATGGATTGAACTCTTCAACTCATCATACGGCACTGTTAATATTGCAGGATGTTACCTGACCAATGATCCCGGCAACCTGACCAAATACATCATTCCAAAAGGAGATGTGCTAACTAAGATAAAGCCAAGGCAGCACATTCTTTTCTGGGCAGATAATCAGCCTTTCAGGGGAACTTTCCATATAAACTTCAAACTTGAAGAATCAGAGGAGATTCTCTTTGTTGCTTCAGACGGCAGAACAATTATTGACAGGATTAAAATCCGCAAGGATCTGGACAGTAATGTGTCTTTTGGCCGTTTTAACGATGGAATCGGAACCCGCGATGGTGCTGAGGGATGGCAGATAATGTCAAGAACCTCTCCAAGCACTAACAATACAGGATCTGATATTGAATCGGCATCCACTGTTTTCCAGAGAATTGATCCATTTGGAGCAATTATGGCCTTTACGGCAATGACTGTTGTGTTTATTGCTCTAATCCTGCTGTATGTTGTGTTCAAACAAATAGGACGTTACAACATTTACAAGAATCGCCAGAGAACTGAGCAGGTTCATGGTAAGGATGTCGCAGCCAAGGAGGAGGATGTTTCGGCAGAAATTTTTGCCGCAATATCTGCAGCAATGCACCTTCACAACATGGACAGCGAAAGCCATGACATAGAAAATACAATCCTCACCATTGCAAGAGTAACGAAAAATTACTCTCCGTGGAGTTCAAAAATCTATACCCTTAGAGAGACTCCATCTAAAAAATAATTATTAAAAGTTCTTAATGTTATGAAAGAGTACAAACTTAAAATAAACGGCAACGAATACGCAGTTACCGTAAATGATATAGACGATACATTTGCCGAGGTAGAGGTGAACGGCATACCTTTCAAGGTGGAGATTGACAGACCGGCCAAGAAACAGGTAATTGCCAAGCCAAACAAACCGGCTCAGGTGAGCGCAACTGTTGCCAAGCCTGCTGCCAGCGGTTCTGAGACAGTAGTCTCTTCTCCGCTTCCGGGCGTTATTCTCGAGGTTTCCGTAAAAGAGGGCGATTCTGTAAAAAGAGGACAAAAACTCATGATACTGGAAGCTATGAAGATGGAGAATGTGATTGAAGCCAGCGCAGACGGCAAAATTGTATCCATTAAAGCTAACAAGGGTGACTCCGTTCTTGAGGGCGCACCGCTAATAATTATCGGATAAGATGGAAAACAAAGGATTATTTTCGCTTTTGGTAGATAACCTGACACAATTCCTTCAGTATACAGGATTTGCAAACGCCACTTGGGGGCATATCCTTATGATTGCAATAGGACTTTTGTTCATTTATCTTGCCATCAAGAAAGACTGGGAACCTCTGTTACTTGTACCAATAGGATTTGGTATAATTATCGGAAACATTCCTCTCTTCCCCGGACTTAGCGTAGGCGTATATGAAGAGGGCTCTGTGCTCAATATTCTTTATCAGGGTGTTCAGCAGGGATGGTACCCTCCTCTCATCTTCCTGGGAATTGGTGCTATGACCGACTTCTCTGCTCTTATCTCAAACCCCAAGCTGCTTCTTATTGGTGCAGCGGCACAGTTTGGAATATTCGGAGCGTATACAATAGCCCTTCTGCTCGGATTCTCTCCGGCTGAAGCAGGTGCAATAGGAATCATCGGAGGTGCAGACGGCCCCACAGCTATCTTCCTTTCGTCAAGACTTGCTCCGGACCTCATGGGTGCAATTGCAGTCTCTGCATATTCATACATGGCGCTTGTTCCGGTAATTCAGCCTCCAATCATGAGACTTTTGACAAACAGGAAGGAGAGACTGATTAAGATGAAGCCTCCCAGAGCAGTTTCACAGACTGAGAAGAAACTATTCCCTATTATCGGATTCCTTATGACAGCCTTCATTGTGCCGTCCGGTCTTCCGCTGCTTGGTATGCTTTTCTTCGGAAACCTGCTTAAAGAGAGCGGAGTTACACGCCGTCTGGCAGAAACAGCCCGCGGACCACTGATTGATGTTATTACAATTCTGATTGGAGTTACCGTAGGTTGCTCAACACAGGCAGATAAATTCCTTCAGCTTAAATCTGTATACATCTTTGGTATTGGTGCGCTCTCATTCGTGATTGCTACTGCAACCGGTGTTCTGTTTGTTAAGCTGATCAATACAATGCTTAAAGAGGGCAGCAAAATCAACCCTCTGATAGGAAATGCAGGGGTTTCTGCTGTTCCGGACTCTGCAAGGGTATCAAACAATGTTGGTCTGGAATATGACAAATCTAACTACCTTCTGATGCATGCAATGGGTCCAAATGTTGCAGGTGTTATTGGCAGCGCAGTTGCTGCAGGTATCCTTCTCGGATTCCTTTCGTAACGAAAGTGAGTAGATTTTGTATCGAAACTATTTTTTATAAAAAAAGCACTCTTCGGGGTGCTTTTTTCGTATTTTTTTCTATCTTTGTCAAATTCACAATAATTGACACGGTATGCAAAACAAGTTGCAAGAGCTAACAGACAAACTGTACAATGAGGGTTTGTCAAAAGGAAAACAGGAAGCCGACGAGATGCTCGCTAAAGCGAAAAAAGAGGCGGCTGAAATTATTTCGAATGCACGCGAGGAGTACGGTAAGATAGTATCCGAAGCAAACCGCGAAGCAGCTGATATCAAACATAAAATTGAGAGTGAGATTAAGATGGCATTCAGACAGAGTCTGACTACCCTCAAAAATCAGATTGAGAACACACTCATTTCAAATTCTGTAAACAAACCTATCACTGCTTTAACAGAAAACAGCGCTCTTCTTAAGGAACTTATTACAACTGCTATTGCATCATTCAATCCAAAAGGAAGTGATTCAGTATCGTTGTCACTGCTCCTTCCGGAAAACAAGCGTTCAGAGCTGGAAGCCTTCATTCAGAACGACATAGCCAAGCAGCTTAAAGCCGGAATTGAAGTTGGTTTTGATAAAAAACTCCAGAACGGATTCAAGATTGGCCCCAAAAACGAGGGCTATCATATTAGCTTTACAGACAAGGATTTGCAGCAGCTTTTCAGTGAATATCTTAAACCAAAAACCCGCGAGTTTTTATTTACAGAATAGTGATGAAAAACTATCCTTACGTCATAGCGGGACTGCCGGATCTGATACCGGACTTTGAAAAGAGCAGCTACGATATCGATGCAATCTTAACACAGGTATCTGAGAATATGCCTGCAAAAGATAAACGGTTTCTTGACTGGCTCCTGTTTGGTCTAAAGGGTGAAAATCTTACAGGTCACTTTTACAGGGAGGTATTCAAGTCACGCAACCGTTTTCTGAAGGAATACTTCAGGTATGACCTCGATATTCGTAACATCCAGGTAGCCTATGTTGCCAGGATAAACTCTTCTGATGCATCGGAATATATAACCGGAACCGGAGCTTTAGCCGAATCTTTGCTTACCAGCAGAGCGGCCGACTTTGGAGCCGGTGAATTCTTTGAAGATTCCGCTCGTCTGTTTGCCATTTTAGGAGGCAATAACATTCTGGACAGAGAGCAGAATATTGACCTGATGCGCTGGAAAAAGGCAACTGAAATTGCTACATTCAATTATTTCGACATCGACTATCTTCTTTGTTTCATAACAAAACTCATGATTGTTAAAAGATGGGACTCACTCGACAAAAAGGTCGGAGCAGAGCTCTTCAGAAAACTTGTAGATGAGGTTAGAAGCACATACAAAAAAGAGGAAACGAATTTATAAGAGAAAAATTTTAAAATCGATATGAAAACCAGAGGAAAAGTAAAAGGGATTATAGCAAACCTTGTAACGATTGAGGTTGATGGTCCCGTTTCCCAGAACGAAATCTGTTTTATTGACCTGGGTGGCACAAGACTCATGGCGGAGGTTATCAAGGTAACCGGAAGCAATGCGTTTGTTCAGGTATACGAAAGCACCAGAGGACTAAAAGTAGGTGATGAAGCTGAATTTATGGGACACATGCTCGAGGTAACTCTCGGCCCCGGAATTCTTTCAAGTAACTATGATGGTCTTCAGAACAACCTCGAGACAATGGAGGGTGTTTTTCTGAAAAGAGGTGAGTATACACTTCCACTGGACCTGGAAAAAGAATGGGATTTTGTACCTGTAGCAAAAACTGGCGATTCAGTTACTGCCGCCGACTGGCTCGGTGAGGTAAAAGAGGGCTGGCTTCCCCATAAAATAATGGTTCCTTTCACTTTCAAGGGTGAATATACCGTAAAAAGTGTTGCCGCACCCGGTAAGTACAAAGTTACAGATAACATTGCGGTTATAACTGACGAAAACGGCGATGACATCAAAGTTACAATGATGCAGAAGTGGCCGGTAAAGGTTGCAATCACTGCATACAACGATAAACCGAGACCATTCAGGATAATGGAGACCGGTGTCCGCACAATTGACACATTTAATCCCATTGCAGAGGGCGGAACAGGGTTCATACCCGGACCGTTCGGCTGTGGCAAAACTGTTCTTCAGCATGCAATTTCTAAACAGGCAGATGCAGATGTAATTATTGTTGCAGCCTGCGGTGAGCGTGCAAATGAGGTTGTGGAAATCTTCACTGAGTTTCCTGAGCTGATTGACCCAAGAACGGGCAGAAAGCTCATGGAGAGAACAACAATTATCTGCAACACATCAAACATGCCTGTTGCAGCCAGGGAGGCTTCTGTTTACACTGCAATGACAATTGGTGAATATTACCGTTCAATGGGACTAAAAGTGCTTCTTCTGGCTGACTCTACTTCACGCTGGGCTCAGGCTCTTCGAGAGATGTCAAACAGAATGGAGGAGCTTCCTGGAGCAGATGCATTCCCTATGGACCTTCCTGCAATCATTTCAAGCTTCTATGCAAGGGCTGGTATTGTTAACCTTGTAAACGGCAAGACTGGTTCGGTAACATTTATCGGAACAGTTTCTCCTGCAGGTGGTAACCTTAAGGAGCCTGTTACAGAGTCTACAAAAAAGGCTGCAAGATGTTTCTACGCTCTTTCACAGAACCGTGCAGACAGAAAAAGATATCCTGCGGTAGACCCGCTTGACTCCTACTCAAAATATCTCGAATATCCGGAAATTGTTGAAGATCTCAAGAAGAGGTTTTCTGAGGACTGGGTTGAGAAAGTATTCAAGGGTAAAAACATAGCTCTCAGGGGAAAAGAGGCATACGACCAGATTAATATTCTTGGAGATGATGGTGTTCCGGTTGAATACCACACAAGATACTGGAAATCAGAACTGCTTGACTTCATTATACTTCAGCAGGATGCCTACGACAAGATTGACCAGTCTTCTCCGCTGGAAAGACAGAAGTTCATGTACAATCTCGTAATTGATATCTGTGAACAGAATCCTGAATTCGAATCTTTTGAAGAGTGTGCAAACTATTACAAAAAGATAATCAACACTATGCGCCAGATGAACTATTCAGAGTATCAGAGCGCAGCGTTCAACAACTATCTGGAACAACTTAAAAACGAACTTGGCAATGGCAACTAAAGCATTTCAGAAGATATATACAAAACTTGAGGCCATAACAAAAGCCACTATCTCTCTTCGCGCATCAGGCGTGGCAAATGAGGAGCTTGCAACAGTAGCAGGAAGACTGGCACAGGTTGTAAAAATCAAGGAGGATCTTGTTACTCTCCAGGTTTTTGAAGGAACTGACGGTATTGCAACCAATGCAGAGGTTGTATTCTTTGGCGAACCGCCGGCACTTAATGTAAGCGACGACCTCGCAGGAAGATTTTTCAACTCATTTGGTCAGCCTATCGATAACAAACCTCCTGTTGAGGGAGAGAGAAGATTCATAGGGGGACCTTCTGTAAATCCGTTCAGAAGAAAACAGCCTTCTGAAATCATTCCTACGGGTATTGCAGGTATTGACCTGAATAACACACTTGTATCTGGCCAAAAAATTCCATTTTTTGCAGACCCCGATCAGCCTTACAATCAGGTAATGGCTCAGGTGGCCCTTAAGGCAGATGTTGACAAAATCATTCTGGGCGGTATGGGTCTTACAAATGATGACTATCTCTATTTCAAGCAGATGTTTGAAAATGCGGGAGCTCTGAATAAGATTATCAGCTTTGTAAATACAACTGAACAGCCTCCGGTTGAGCGTCTGCTTATTCCGGACATGGCTCTTACTGCTGCTGAATATTTTGCAGTAGACAAAAATGAGAAGGTTCTTGTTCTGCTTACAGACATGACGCTTTATGCAGATGCTTTGAGTATTGTTAGTAACCGTATGGACCAGATTCCTTCAAAGGACTCTATGCCGGGTTCATTATACTCAGACCTTGCAAAGATATATGAGAAGGCAGTACAGCTTCCTTCCGGCGGTTCAATCACAATTATTGCAGTAACGACTCTTAGCGGCGGAGACATCACTCACGCGATTCCAGACAACACCGGTTATATCACTGAGGGGCAGCTCTTCCTGAGAGCAGACTCGGACACAGGAAAGGTTATCGTTGACCCTTTCCGTTCACTCTCTCGTCTGAAACAGCTTGTTATTGGCAAAAAAACCCGTGAAGATCACAACCATGTTATGAATGCCGCTGTCCGTCTCTATGCAGATGCGGCAAACGCAAAGACAAAGCTGGAGAACGGCTTTGACCTGAGTGACTACGACCTGCGCTGCCTCGACTATGCCAAGGCATACTCTACAAGGCTGCTGGCCATTGATGTTAATATTAACACTACCCAGATGCTTGACACAGCATGGGAATTGTTTGCAACATACTTCACAAGAGAAGAATTAAGTATTAAGGAAGAGATCCTCAATAAATACTGGAAAAAAGCATAGGTTTCAATTATGGCTATTAAATTCCAATTCAATAAAACATCTCTCAACGATCTCAACAAGCAGCTGAAGGTCCGCACAAATGCGCTTCCTACACTCAAGAACAAGGAGTCTGCGCTGCGAATGGAGGTTAAGAGAGCTAAGAAGCGCTCAGACGAGCTGTTGGATCAACTGGCCTCCTCATTGAAATCTTACGACTACCTTGCAGGCCTGTGGAACGAATTTGAACCCGGGCTCATCTCTGTTAAGGATGTGTTGCTTGAGACCGTAAAAATTGCGGGTATCAAAACACCGGCACTCAAAGAGGTTATTTATGAGGTCAGACCTTACAACCTCTTTACAAAGCCACTCTGGTACGGAGACGGGGTGAAAATTCTTCAGCAGCTGGCTCAGCTGGGTATCGAATCTGAAATCTATTCAGAAAAGATGAGACTCCTTGAGTTTGCCAGAAAGAAGACCACTCAGAAGGTAAACCTTTACGAAAAGGTTCAGATTCCGGGATACAAGGAGGCTATTCTCAAAATCAAGCGATTTATGGAAGATGAGGAGAATCTCTCCAAGGCTTCTCAAAAGATCGTAAAAACCAGACAACAACAGGAGGTGGCTTAGGTATGATAACAAAAATGACTAAATACTCGTTTATTGTTTTCCACCAGGAGGTTGCAACCTTTCTTTCGAAGGTGCAGGAGCTCGGGATGGTAGATATTACACGAGAGAATAAAGCTGTTGACGCTCACTCCAGGGAGATGTTTGACCTTACAGGCAGATATGCTGCCTCAATTAAAAGTCTCAGCGCTCTTAAAGAGTCTCTTGCAGAGGTGACTGCATCTGAACTTCCGGTAAACAGCACATCATCACCCGAAGAGACCCTTCTTCTTGCAGAAAAGCTCATGGAGAACAGGGAACTCTGGAGTGCAGATGAAAAGTCTCTGCTAAGGGAGAGAGAAGAGGCACTTCCATGGGGACAGTTTAATTTAAACGACATTAAAAAAATTGAAGAGCTTGGCTTTACTCTGCATTTTTATGCTATTTCCGAGACCAACTTCAATGAGGACTGGGATAAGGAGCATATTCTCCAGATAATATCAAGAGACAAGGGCAAATGCTATTTTGCAATACTTGTCCCTAAAAATCAGGAGCTGAATTTCAAATACTCCGAGATCAAATTCCCTTCGCTCTCATATGATCTGATTGACAGAAAGATTGATGAGCTGCGAAGCAGAATCGCCACCAACAACTCTCAGCTTGCGGCTTTAACTGCAAAAATATCAGACCTTGAGAGCGGCATGGCTAAAGTAAAGGCAAGACTGGATCTTTACCTTGCAGGTACATCTTCAGTTAAAGAGGCTGAGGGTTCTATTGCTGTAATGACCGGATTTGCTCCGGTTGAACATAAAGAGGAGCTCTCTGCATTCTTTGGCTCTACAGATGTGTACTTTATTGAAGAGGAGGCTGTAATTGAAGACAACCCTCCCATCAAGCTAAAAAACACATTTTTCACAAGATTATTTGAGCCTATAGGTGAATTATACATGCTCCCAAAATATGGAGAGCTTGATCTTACTCCATATTTTGCTCCATTCTACATGCTCTTCTTTGGACTTTGCCTTGGAGATATGGGATACGGGCTCATTCTTATGATTGCCGGAACAATCGGAAAAATCAAAATGCCGGCAATGAGGGGTTATATGACTCTGGTTCAGTTTCTTGGTCTGGGTTCATTTATAATGCCCATGCTTAACGGAGTTTTCTTCGGGGCAAAAATAGGTGAGGTATTTCCTGTTCCTGATGCTGTTAAAGGCTTTTTCTTCTCAGACATCAAGATGTTCTGGTTTGCCATCATATTTGGTCTGTTCCAGATTGTTTTCGCCAGAATGGTAAACGCAGTTGACTCTATGATTCGTAAGGGATGGCAATACGGAATGCACAATATTGGATGGTCAATTGTGGTAATATGGGCTTCTCTTGCATACGCAGGGACCATGATGCCAGATCTGGCTGTTCCGGCCTTTGTAAATTACATCGGCTACCTTGGACTTGCCCTCATTATTTTCTTCTCCTCAACAGAGGGTAATATATTTTCAAGGATGCTTAAGGGTACTTTTGCTCTGTATGACATTACCGGAATCTTTGGTGACATGCTCTCCTACATCCGTCTCTTCGGACTGGGAACTGCCGGCGGAATTCTTGGAATGGTTGTAAACTCAGTTGCAATGAACATGTCAGGAATACCTTATGTGGGCTGGTTCTTTACAGGGCTGATGCTTTTAATAGGCCATACGGCAGTATTGCTTCTCTCGAGCCTTGGAGCATTCGTTCACCCTATGCGTCTAACTTTCGTAGAATTTTATAAAAATGCAGGATTCGGAGGTGGAGGAAAAGCCTTCCGGCCGCTTGCAAAAAACCAGTAGATAATTAATAACAACAATAAACATTCAAAATTATGGAACAATTATTACCATTGACACTAGCCTATGTTGGTATGGGCGTAATGCTTGCAGTATCATGTATTGGCAGCACCATAGGAGTTACCATGGGTGGTAACGCTACCATTGGCGCTCTTAAGAAGAATCCGGATATGTTCGGTTCATCAATGATTCTTTGTGCACTTCCATCTACACAGGGTCTTTACGGATTCGCAGGTTTCTTCCTTATGCTTAACAGACTTCTTGAAATGCCTGTTCTATCTTTGGGACAAGGATTTGCAATCTTTGCTGTTGGTCTGGGTCTTGGAATCGTGGGTTATTTCTCTGCTCTTAAGCAGGCTTCCCTTGTTGCAAACGGTATTGTAGAGATGGGTAATGGTCAGGATGTGTTTGGCAAAACTCTTATTCTTGCTGTATTCCCTGAGCTATACGCAATTCTGGCATTTGCTGCAGCATTTCTTGCTATCCCTGCATAAGCTTGTTTTACACACATTTATTGGGTGTCAGGTATAATTTAATTTATCCTGACACCCATTTTTTCTATCTTTGGGTTATTAAACCGATACAATCATGACACTCATCAAATCAATATCCGGAATTCGCGGAACTATCGGGGGGACTCCAGGCGAGGCACTTACCCCTACTGATATTGTAAAATTCGTATCTGCCTACTCAATAAGACTCAAAGAGAGGAACCCCGGCAAGAACAGATATAAAGTTGTTGTTGGAAGAGATGCAAGACTCTCCGGAGAGATGGCAGAACATCTTGTATGCGGAACACTTATGGCATGCGGAATTGATGTTGTAAACGCCTCCCTTGCATCTACACCAACTGTAGAGATGGCTGTTATATTTGAAAAGGCAGACGGAGGAATAATTCTTACCGCTTCACATAATCCCAGACAATGGAATGCGCTTAAGCTTCTCAACGAAAAGGGTGAGTTCCTTGATGCAGCTGAAGGAGAAAAATTACTTGAATATGCAGAGAGAGGAAAATACTCATTCTCTGAGGTCGATAATCTTGGTATCATAACAAACAAAGATTTTACCCAGGCCCATATTGAGGCTGTACTCTCCCACCCTCTGGTGGACACAGAGGCAATATACAGAGCCGGCTTCACAGTGGCTCTTGATGCAGTCAATTCAGTAGGAGGCATAGTAATGCCTGCACTGTTTGATGCACTAGGTGTTAAATGCATAAAAATCAACTGTGAACCTACAGGCCAGTTTGCCCACAATCCGGAACCTCTTCCGGAACACCTTACGGAGCTCTCTTCCAGAGTTGTTAAAGAGAGTGCAGACCTTGGAGTTTCTGTTGACCCGGATGTTGACAGGCTTGCTCTTATCTGCGAGGATGGAAATCCGTTCGGAGAGGAGTATACTCTTGTGGCAGTTGCAGAATACATATTAAAAAGCAGAAAAGGAGCAACCGTATCGAACCTCTCTTCTTCAAGAGCCCTGAGAGATATTACAGAGGCTGCAGGCTGCGAATACTTTGCATCTGCAGTTGGTGAAGTTAATGTTGTTACTGAGATGAAAAGGGTTTCGGCTGTTATAGGAGGAGAAGGCAACGGAGGAATTATTGTTCCCGATCTTCATTACGGAAGAGATTCACTCATTGGTATTGCCCTATTCCTTAGCCATCTGGCAAAGGAGAAGATTAGCGTATCTGAACTGAAGAAAAGGTATCCCTCTTATTTTATTTCAAAGAACAAAATTGAATTGTCACCATCAATAAATGTAGATTCAATTCTTGAAAAAGTAAAGGAGAGATTCTCTGCCCAAAGAATTACAGATATTGATGGAGTAAAGGTAGATTTTGATTCAGAGAAGAAATGGGTTCATCTCAGAAAATCAAACACAGAGCCAATAATCAGAATATACGCAGAAGCGGCGGACGAGGCTCTTGCCACTGCTGTTGCCCGGGAAGTAATGGATTTTATTACAGAAATAATTTAAGAGATGTTTTCATTCAGAACAACACCGCTGCTTGATCAGCCGGATATAGTACTCAGGAGCGGCAAGATTGCCATCCTTTGTAATCAGAGTGCATGGCACCCGGAGAGAGGAGAATATCTTTTTGAGACCTTTTACAAAAAGGGGCTTCTGAAAAGAGTTTTCATACCTGAACACGGGCTTTTCGGTGAGCTTCAGGACCAGGTTAAGCTTGATAACACAGAAGCTTATCAGAATATGGCTCCCGGGTGTGAATTTGTATCTCTTTATGGCAGCAGCGAGGATTCTTTATCAATAAGAAGCGAAAAACTTAAGGATATTGATGCTCTTATCGTTGACATTCAGGATGCCGGAGCAAGGTACTACACATTTACATCCACTCTTTTCGGACTGTTCAGAACTCTCAAGGCTGAGGGAATTAATCTTCCTGTTTACCTGATTGACAGAATCAACCCCATGGGCCGGCAGGTGGAGGGAACAATGCTTAAAGAGGGCTACTCCTCATTTATAGGAGAAGAGGGTATTCCGCACAGACACGGACTTACATTTGGGGAGCTGGCAAATTATTTCTATAACGAAATTAACGCAAAATTTCCGCTGCATATTATTTCATATGCATCTGAGGCTGTTAACAGCGAGATGCTTCCCTGGAGCATTCCCCCGTCTCCAAACATCCCGGGGCTGTTTACATGTCATTTTTACAGTGGTCAGTGTCTCTGGGAGGGAACAAATGTAAGCGAAGGAAGAGGAACAACCAGACCTTTTGAGGTATTTGGGGCTCCATTTATGGAAGAACTCGTAACTTACAACATTACTAATGGTTATGAAAACTGGAATGATCCTGAACATCCTATTCACGACCCCTCTGTCTACATTAGATGGCACAAGTTTATTCCGCAGTTTCACAAATATTCTTCTGAAACCTGCTTCGGATTTCAGTTGCTTCCCGTGCCCGGCAGACAGTATCATGCATTGGCACACAATTTGCGCATAGTGAGATTCACTGCCCAAAATTGCAACGGCTTTGAATTCCGCCCGGGTAAATACGAGGCCGGAAATGACAAAACCGCAATCGAACTGCTGGCAGGGGACCCTGTTATTGTTAACTATCTTAAAGGTGAAGAAGATTGGGAAACCCTGAAGGAGGAGATGAAGCATGAGGAGCAGAAGTGGATACGAAAGGCGAAGAGATCTATGCTTTATGAAGAACAACTCTATCGCTGCAAGTAATTAACTTTAAGATTTATTAAATAGCAATATGAATCCGGTACTTAGCGAAAAGATTTTTAAGAAAGAGGCAGTTGAATATTCTGCCGGCACAATGACAGCAAAGGGGACAGCTATGAAGTCTCTTCTGCTCCTTATTATGGTTCTTGCGGGAGCATCTTACACATGGAAGGTTTTTTATGAAGCAATCAATCCGGCATCCGTTCAGCCTTGGGTATGGGGAGGTGCAATCGGTGGTTTTGTTGTGGCTATGATTATTAGCTTTAAGCCAAATCTCGCCCAGTATCTTGCACCAATTTATGCAGTGCTGGAGGGACTTTTCCTCGGAGCAATTTCGGCAATGTTCAATCAGGCTTTTGCTGAGAGTGCCCCCGGAATTGTCATGAATGCCGTATTGCTTACAATGCTTACTGCTTTTGTTATGTTTCTGGTATACAGATCGGGACTTATAAAGGTTAATGACAAATTTATCAGAATTATTTCGATAGCAATTGGAGCAATCGCATTGTACTACGTTGTTACGATAATTCTATCTCTGTTTGGTGTTAATCTTGTGATGCTTCACAACAGCGGCCCCCTTAGCATTGGTATCAGCCTGATAATTATTGGTGTTGCAGCATTCAGCCTAATGCTTGACTTTAACTTCATTGAGAAGGCATCTGCCGCAGGTGCTCCCAAGTACATGGAGTGGTACGGAGCATTCGGGCTTATGGTAACGCTCATATGGCTCTATCTGGAGATTCTTAAGCTGCTGGCAAAATTTGCAGGCAGCAGAGATTAATTTTGCATTGTAAAATAAATATTTGTACTTTTGCAGCCCCATAATAATTAATATTAATAGTAATGAAGAAAGGAATCCATCCCGAAACCTACCGTCTTGTAGCTTTCAAGGATATGTCAAACGAACATGTATTTCTCACACGCTCGTGTGCCAATACAAGAGAGACAATTGTACACGAAGGAGTTGAATACCCGGTAATCAAAGTCGAAATTTCAAATACATCTCACCCATTCTATACCGGTAAGATGAAACTTGTAGACACCGCCGGTCGTGTTGACAAATTCCTTAACAGATACAAAAAGGTACAAAAGTAATTTGTCCGAATACACACTTATGAAAAAACCGCCCTTTAAGGCGGTTTTTTTGTTTTTGTTATGTAACAGGATAGACCGGACAGCTATTAATTAAGTTTAAAAACAACGGGAAAGGCAAACTCAACATTTTGCGGTTTTCCGTCTAGGTATCCGGGTGTCCAGTCAGGAGAACTGCTGATAACTCTCACTGTCTCTTTGTCAAGGAATTCATTTACTCCCTGAAGAATTTTTACTTTAGTAATCTTTCCCTCTTTAGTCAAAATAAAGGTAGCAATAACTTTGCCCTGTATCTTCTTAGCTTTGGCCTCTGCAGGATACTTAACATTCTGAGCTATCCACTGTACGAACTTACTCATGTCGCCGCCCTGAAACTGTGGCATAACTGTCAGATATTCGGCTTTGATTACCTTTTCTTTCTCCTGTGGCTGGTCAGGAACGGCAGGAGAGTTCAGAACATCATTTGAAACAGGAGTTCCGTTTGAGGGATTCTCTGCAGATGCATAGTTGTATGTACATGATACAAATACAACAATTGCCATTGTGGCCAGTGTGGTTGCAATCACTGCCAACGGCGAGTTTCTTTTTTGAATCATTGTTTTCATTTTCTTGAATCTTTTAATTGTTAATGAATTATGGAGGCTATTTGCAATTTCCGGGGTTAATCCAAATTGCAGGTTAAGTATTAGCTTCTGATATATGGTAACATCTGCTCCCCTGTCAAGGACATCTCTGTCTGCCTGATATTCGTGCAGTGACACAATATTTCTGTAGAGTATATGAATAAATGGATTAAACCACAGAAGAGACCTGAGAATATTCATGAGCAGAAGATCGGCAGAGTGGCCTCTCATGTAATGGGCCTCTTCATGTGCTATTATTGTATTCTCTGTATCATATCCAGTATTTGCGGGCATAAAAATGTACCTGTACAGTGAGAATGGTGACTTCACTCTGGAATTTCTTACAATAACCAGTTTATCCCTGTGTTCAACCACTCCTTTTAAGTAAAGTGCAGAGAGGCTTGTTAACTGAATAATAAGTCTCAGAAGTGTTAAAATAACAACTGTCAGGTAAAGAAGTATGACAATCCCTCTTATTCCTGCCATCTCTGTGTACGGAGCCGGGGGTGCATCCGGAACCACCATTATTGCCGGCAGTTCAATTGAAGGCATAGAAATGACCGAATTAAGAGGAATTTTCACAAGCGGAAGCAAGAGAACCAATGTAGATGACACAAGCAGATAAATGCGCTGAAAATTATAACTGCAGCCCTTTTCTGACACTATTCTGAAGAGCAGCCAGAACAAAAAGCCTGTTAAGAGAGATTCAGCTATATATTGAATGATTGAGTTCATGACTATGATTTATTACTCTTTTGCCCTGATATAATTTCCATAATTTCGTCTGCCTCTTTAAGAGATATGCTCTCTTTGTGAGACAGAAAAGAGACCATGTTTGATACTGATCCCGAGAAGAAAGATGTCAGAAGGTTTCCCATAAAGGATTTAAGGTAAATTTCACGCTCAATTACAGGAAAGTACTGGTGTGATTTTCCAAAATTGAGGTGGCTCACAAAACCCTTCTTTTCAAGAATCCGGATTATTGTTGAGACGGTGTTGTAAGCCGGACGGGGCTCCTCCATCTCATCAATCAGCTCATTGACGAATGCCTTTTCCTTTTTCCAAAGTAGCTGCATAATCTGTAACTCTGCTTTGGTTAGCTCTCTGATTTCTGGTTTGATCTTAGATTTCATAATTATATATATTTAATATACAGATGATTAAAACATCAACTAACTATTTAGTCACTTAACTAATTTCTTAGTTTGTATATGCAAAAAAAATGCCATCGTTATAATTTTCGACAGCATTTTTATTTATAATCTAATAAAACTTTAATTACGTAAAATCTATTTTAGTTGAAAAACTACCGGAAATGAGATTCTTACCCTTACAGGCTTTCCATTTAGCAAGCCAGATTTCCAGTCAGGAGATTTGGAAATAACCCTCATTGCCTCTTTATCCAGTTCATAGTTTACTCCCTTAACCACCATTGCATCCTCAACCTTCCCTTTTTCAGAGACTACAAACTTAACAATGACTGTACCGGTTACACCATTTTTCGCTGAGATTTCAGGATATTTAATATTACTGTATACCCAATACTCAAATGAATCTTTTCTTCGCCCAAATTTTGGCTTAACACTTACTTCATTAATATTGAATATTCTTGAGATTGTATCCTGTTGTACTGAAACAGTGCTCTCTGTTTTGTATCTCATTGCGATTGCATCAGTTGTGAAAAGCAAAAGAAATACTAAAAAAAATAACGAAACTATTACGAGTGCTGCTTTGGTTTGATTTTGACTTGTCATAAATAAAATTATTTAATTATCTCCTTCTTTTTTCCCTGCGTAATTAAGTGAAAAGTTTGTGCCACCAGCCTCAATTATGAGGTCCAGGCTGAGGTTACCTCCCTGTGAATTGCCGGTAAGAGTGCATTCCATTCCGGGAATTACGGATCCTGTATATGAAATAGTATACTTCTCCGTGTCGCTTTCTACTCTTGCTGCATATATTGTTACATCTGAATCTGATGCAAGGGGAAATTTCTTGAATGTAATAATCGCCCTTGAGAGGGCAGGCCCTGTGATAACAACCTCACTGTTTTCATAGGTGCCGAATCCTGAAATAACCAATGTTCCGGTATAAGTCCCTGCCAGTTTTACGGCAGGTTCCTTCTCGCAGGCGGAAAGAATCAGCATAAATAATATGCATGAAAAACATAGAGCCAAAAAATGTGCAATCCGTTTCATCTCTGTCAAAGTTAATGTAAATTTGGGCAATTATTTGAATAAAATGAAATCTGAGGAGATTAAAAGAAGGGTCAGGGAGCTTGCAGCCGAATACAATGACAATAAATACTTTCAGGACGATCCAGTATCAATTCCTGCTCATTTTACCTCTATGCTTAAAGCGGGAGAAGCGACTCTGCAGGATGTGGAGATTGCGGCAGTACTTGCTGCGCATCTTGCCTGGGGAAGAAGAGAGATGATTGTGCGGGATTGCCGCCGGATGATGGATGAAATGGAATGGAAACCATTTGAATATGTAATGAGGGGTAAGTACAGAAACGATCCGGCAAGTCTTCACAGAACAATCAGGTGGAGCGAATTTGCAGGGATTTGCAGTAATCTCAGAACTCTATACTCAGAAATAGATACTCTTGAAGGGCTTACTCCGGAAGAGTTCAGGACTAAAGTATACGGGCGGAAGGCTGATAAAAAGGCTGCCAATAAAAAGATATGGATGCTTCACAGGTGGATGGTGAGAGACGACGGCAAAGTAGACCTTGGGCTCTGGAAAAGCATCTCCCCTGCCTCTCTTATTATCCCCCTGGATGTACATGTTCACAGAAATGCCCTGGAGATGAAGATTACAAAAAGAAAGAGCGCAGATATCGTTACTGCCGCTGAGATAACTGAATACCTCTCTGAAGTATTTCCGGGTGACCCGTGTCTGGGCGATTTTGCCCTGTTTGCATGGAGTGCATCAGGGAAAAAATCGCTATATTTGGAAAAAGAACCAGAATCTTATGCCTAAACTCTATATCATATCGGGATGCAACGGGGCGGGAAAAACCACAGCTTCATACACCATTTTGCCCGAAATGCTGGCATGCCGGGAGTTCGTTAATGCCGATGAAATTGCAAGGGGTCTATCCCCCTTTAAACCAGAGAGTATGTCTATTCAGGCCGGCAAAATCATGATTGAGCGCATAGACAATCTTATAACCAACGGCACGGATTTTGCGATTGAAACAACGCTTGCCACAAAAATGTATACCAAAGTTATCAAGTATGCCCAGGAACGCGGCTACAAGGTAACCTTGTTGTTTTTTTGGCTGAGCGTCCCAAACCTTGCTGTTGAGCGAGTTAAAATGAGAGTGGCATCGGGAGGGCATAATATTGAAGAAAAAACTATCCGAAGACGATACGATATTGGAATAAAAAACTTATTTTCGCTTTATATTCCATTATGCGAATACTGGATGATAATAAACAACTCCACCATCCCGCAGGAGCTAATAGCAGAGGGCGGGAAAGCGTTAGAACCTAAGATATACAATAAACCTTCCTACAACAAAATGTTAAATTATGAGCGAATTAGAGACTAAAGAGCTACGCCAAAGCATTCTCAATGGTTTGAACCTCGCGTTCCACAGACTTATTCAGGAGAAAAAGAAAAATAACTCCGAACTTGCCTTCTCCAACAGGGGTAAGGTTGTAAAAGTAAAAGCAACGGAACTGTAACGGATCAGTTCACATAAAACAAAAAAATGCCGAAAAGACTTATCAGCATGCTACTGCCTACTCTAATGTGCAGTGGCATTCTTTTTTCACAGGTACGCTTCGATACCTCATTTGAATCGGGAAGTCTGGAAAAAGCAAAATTGGTTGACTCTGTTAAATTCAGAATCTCTCCAAATGACTCAACCACCCTGCTCTCCTATGATATTTTTTCAAGATTCGACCCCAGGAATCCCATAGACACGGCCCTTGCTTCAAGCGCAAGATGGTACTACTTCAGGATGACAGGAACACGGGGGAATACCCTCTATCTTAACATCAGAAATTCTGAGGCAATAAGGCCATTTTACAGCTACGACGGGATTAACTTCCAGAGATTCTCTCAGGATGAGAACCCGCGCAGAGGTTTAATAACAAAGCGTTTTAACCGCGATACTGTATATGTTTCTCACTATATCCCATATACATTCTCCCGTCATATTTCAAAGCTCAGTGAGTGGAAAAAACTGCCTTTTGTGACAGGTGAAGAGATTGGAAGAAGCACTCAGGGGCTTCCCATTGACATGATAACAGTGACCGATCCTTCGGTTCCTGAAAGCCAGAAGCGCAAAGTGTGGATCCACGGACGTTCACACCCTAGTGAACAGCCTGCCAGCTGGCATCTTGAGGCTATGATTGACCTGATTGTCTCTGATAATCCGGATGCTGTCCAGATGCGTAAAAATGTTGTATTCTATATTGTACCGTTCATAAATCCTGACGGGGTTAAAGGAGGATATTCAAGATCTACTTCAACGGGTGTTAATATAGAGATTAACTGGGACAGGCCGGACTCTCTGACCATGCCTGAGGTAAAGGCCTTAAAGGCAAAAATGGAACAGCTCACTTCTGACAGACCTTTCGACCTGCTGCTAAACATGCACTCTCAGATTGCAAACTCTGTCACTTACTGGATTCATACTGCAAAAACCACAAACGAATCATTCCTGCGCAAACAATTGTTATTATCATCTCTAACTATGGGAGAGAGACGATTGTACAAGCCGGAAAATCAGAGTTTTTCCGATGTTGGGTCAAGATACGCAGAGGGGTGGATATGGAACAGGTTTAAAGACTCAACACTTGCAATTACATTTGAAACCCCATATACCTTCTATGCAAATAATCCTGCCGGAGAATGGGTATCTCCTGAGAATCTGGCAGATCTTGCAAAAGACTCCTTTTATGCCGTATATGATTACCTGAAGATTGACGGAGAACGTAGAATCATAATTGAACCAAAAGACCTTCTGAAACGTGGATGGAGCACAATTGAAGACAACAAGCTGGTCTATTTTGGAGAAAACGCTGCAGAAAGCAGCAACCCAGGAGCAAAGGCAAAGTTTGAAAAGTCCTTCCTGAAAAAGGGAGATTATGCACTTTATGCCTGGAAAGCAGGCCCTGCATCTGAAACCTTCCCGGAGGATGTGAACAGGTGGGTCAGAATTGGCACAGCTATTCAGAAACGTGATGGAAAGTTTGTATGGAAAGCAAAGGCTTCTCACTTCAATGGGTTAGTTGATGCCATTATGCTTATAAAAGAGCAGGAAAATTGATATATTTGTCCTGAATTGCGGTAGTAGCTCAGTTGGTAGAGCATCAGCTTCCCAAGCTGAGGGTCGTGGGTTCGAACCCCATTTACCGCTCTGATTAAAAATGAATGGCCATGAAGAGGATATTGATTTTGCTGGTGCTGGCCCTTCTTTGTTCAGCGCCCCTTCTTTCACAGAAACGTCAGCTCGCACCTGTTTTCCCGGGTGGCACAGCTCAGCTTAGAAAGGAGCTGGTAAAAAATCTTAAGAAGGAATTCAGGGATTTTGCAGATCATCCAACAACCTTCAGGGTAAACTTTTCAGTTACCAAAAAGGGCAGACCTGTTAACGGATCTGCCCCCGGTTCTTTCGACAAGAAAGTTCAAAAGAAGATTGCAAAGGCTGTTCGCCGGCTGCCACGGTTTAAACCGGGAACAGCGAACGGAATTGCAACAGTAAGCGATGTAAGTATCGAGATTGAACTTTAAAGCTATGCTTTCCTGTTCTTCTCTATATACTCTGCAAGAGTTCTTACAGATCTGAATACCTCCTTGTTCGCTTTTGGATCTTCCATTCTTATTCCGTACTCTCTTTCCAGTAAAATCACAAGTTCCAGCGCATCAATAGAATCAAGACCAAGACCATCTCCAAAAAGCGGAGCGTCTGTGTCAATATCTTCAGGAGTAATCTCTTCAAGATTCAGCGCCTCAATAATCTGTTGTTTTAGTTTCAGGATAAGTTCGTCCATAGTTTTGGGTATTTATTGATTTTTTAAAAATTTGATCTGATTTGTCTCCTGGAGTAGAGGGCTATCATAAAACAGGCAAAGCCAAAGGCGATAAGAGCCAGACCTTCGGGAAGAATTGCCAGAAAACCTTCGTCTCTGAGAAAGAGGCTGTAAAAGCCAGACATTCCCCAGTTCATGGGAGAGAGCATGCTGATAATCTGCATATGCGGCGACATAAGAAACTGCGGAATCCATACTCCGCCTACAGCAGCCATAATTACAACTGACACGGCGCCAAAAACTGATGCCTGCTGTGATGTTGATGCTACATTGCCTATTGCGATTCCATATCCTATAGCTGCTACTGCCGAAGCAAATCCCACAAAGAAGAGCGAGAAAAGAGACTGACCAAGTTCCAGTGACGGAAGGCCTGTAAGAGGCAGCACATATACTCCAATAAGGAGCATAACTCCAAACTGAATAAGTGCAACAGACAGATAAGTAATGCCTTTACTCATAAGATATTCTGCATATGTACAGGGCATTGTGAGCAGTCTTGTAAAGCTCCCCCCTTCCCTCTCCTTTATTATGTTACCGGAAAGTGAAACCACAATAAAGAATATAGCGAAAAGGCTCCATGCCGGAACATTATGCTGTACTGAATTGGGAACAATATTGCTGCCGGTTCTGGTTGCAAAGCGGGCATCTATTGTAAACTGCTCCCCGGAAAAATTTCCTGTGGAAACAACTACCGGCGATATAGTATTTACCTGATTTGTTATCTCTTTCAGGATATATTCAAACTGAACCTTCTGTGCCCGCTCCCTGAGTGTACTCATAAGAACCGTATAAAAAGATCCCTTAGCCTGCGGGTCCAGAATAATTGAGAGTTTGATCTCATCCCTGAACGGCTCTTTCTGAACACCGTTAAAAGCACTTACAACAAATCTCTGAACATTACCCCTTATCATCTCGGTTGAATTTTCAGGAATAAAAATACCCAGAAGATTCTCTGCCGGGGAGATTCTCTTCTCCATCTCTGCCGGGGAGTTTATTGATTCTGCTCCATCCGTTTCAATCTGAAACAGTCCGGTTGAGACTATCTCCTTTACAATAGCTTCACCCAGCTCACCTTTATCCTTGTTAACCAGAAGAAGCTGAATTTTTGTGCCCTTGACTGCATTAAGTGTGCTGTCCTGCAGGTTTGCCATAAGAATAACCAGAGCTATGGGCATAATAAACATCAGGATAATGCCGGCAAAATCTCTTCCCAGCATTATAAAATCCTTATAGAGCAGATATTTAAGTCTGTTATTCATATGTATCCCTCATCTGCTTACCGGTTAACTTTATATATAACGATTCCAGATTTCTGCACTCCGGGTGTGAATCTGTCAGATCCCGGGGATTCCCCTCAAGAACAATCTTACCGCCATCCATAAGTGCTACTCTGTCGCAGATACACTCTGCCTCTTCCAGATAGTGTGAAATAAAGAGAATAGTAGTACCCTGCCTGTTTATCTTTATAAGCTCCTCCAGAATAAGATTTCTGGATTGAGCATCCACTCCTACTGTTGGTTCATCAAGAATCAGAATCTTTGGAATATGAAGAAGACCTGCAATTATATTGATTCTTCGTTTCATCCCTCCTGAATACTCAGAGACAAGTTTATCTGCGCTATTTGTCAGACCGAACCTCTCCAGTAATTCATCTGCCCTCCTTTTTAACTCAGCTTTTGGTATTCCGTAAATTCCACCAATTACCTTAAGATTTTCCCTTCCTGTCAGAAGCGGAAAAAGAGCAATGTCCTGGGGAACGAGACCCATTATCTGTTTGA
>Ga0366819_10192_pt1 | contig 29467 bp, 25 predicted proteins | sample TotcelFGM3001N15_FD_207091 | JGI IMG/M metagenome (GOLD analysis project Ga0366819, IMG submission 207091) | Enriched cells from coal bed in the Powder River Basin, Montana, United States - Total cells FGM rep3 HSBNCT.FGM.300.1.N15 ... | reverse complement strand
CTCATCAAAATAGAGACGGTCGCACATATCATAATCTGTGGATACTGTCTCAGGGTTGTAATTTATCATTACACCTCTCCAGCCCTCTTTCCTGATTGTATCGAGAGCGTTTACGCTGCACCAGTCAAATTCTACTGAACTGCCAATTCTGTATGCCCCGGAGCCGAGCACAATAATTGATTTTTTGTCTCCAAGATATTTTACATCGTTGTGAGTGCCATTATAAGTCAGATACAGGTAGTTTGTCATTGCAGGATACTCGGCGGCAAGGGTGTCAATCTGCTTAACCACAGGTACTATACCAAGTTCTTTTCTGTGCTTGCGAATAATTGCAGATGCCTCATCAACATCTACCTTGTCCTTAAAAATGAGTCTTCCAATCTGGAAGTCTGAAAATCCCTGGCTTTTGGCAATCCTTAAAAGTTGCTCCGGTAAATTACTGTTACTGTCGACGCCGGCCAGTTCCAGTGAGGTTAAGTGAATGTTGTACAGTTTTTCGAGGAACCATCTGTCAATTTTGGTAAGCTCATGAATTTCGTCAACTGTATATCCTTTCTTGAACGCCTTAGATATAACAAAGATACGGTTATCAGTAGGCTCTCTCAAAGATTTGTCGATATCTTCAACAGATATCTCCCTGTTTGCCACAAACCCGTGTGCACCCTGACCAATCATTCGCAGCCCTTTCTGGATTGCCTCTTCAAAAGTACGGCCAGAACCAGTGCCGCAACGGCTATAATTACTATGTTCATGCTTGTGTTTGGGAATAATGATAAATAGCTTGAAGTACTACAAATTAATGGAAAAAAGGTTATATTTGCAACAGTGAGAGCATATACAATCCTATATGATAATAAATAAACAGGTTGGTGTTTTTCTTAATCTTGTTCACTGCAAGTTTAAGCAATATGTGAACACAATTTTCAATTCTCATGGTTTCAACCTTACTGCCGAGCAGTTTCTGGTAATGGATACATTGTGGGATGAGGGAGTCATGTCACAGCAGCAGATTGCAGATACTATTCTTAAAGATAAAAACTCCGTAACAAAGCTTATCGATGCCCTGGAAAAGAAAGGCCTTGTCGAGAGGGTTGCCGGGCAGTCAGACAAAAGGCAAAACCTTATTCATCTCACAACCAGAGCTATTGAAATTAAGGAGGCCATTACTCAGGTAGCCATTGATACAACCGACCGTATTATCAAGGATATACCTAAGGAGGATCTGGTGAACTTTGTAAAGGTTCTTAACAAAATGGCAGAAAACATAGACTCTCTCGAAAAGAAACTATGAGCAACTATCTTACACCACAGGAAATACTTGAATATGCAGAGGAGACAGGAGTAAAGAAGGCTGGAATGCCCTTTGGCAGAACCATGCTGCTGTCATTCCTCGCAGGAGTTTTCATCGCACTTGCATCCGTTGGCAGCAATATTATTTCACACAACATAACAGACATAGGGGTTGCAAAATACCTGGCTGGTCTCATTTTTCCAACAGGACTCATTCTGGTGGTTGTGGCCGGAGCAGAACTCTTTACAGGAAACAACCTCATTTCAATTGCGGCTCTGTCAAGGAGAGTTAAATGGAGCACATATGCATACAATCTAGTGATTGTATGGGCCGGCAACCTTGTGGGATCTGTTTTTATTGCACTGCTGATATATCTTTCAGGTCAGCTGGACTATTCGGCAGGATTTCTGGGTGCCTACACCATAAAAGTAGCTTCAGTAAAAGCAAACCTAACTTTTTTGCAGGCTTTTTCATCCGGAATACTCTGTAATCTGCTTGTCTGCCTGGCTGTCTGGATGTCTTATGGAGCAAAAGACCTTGCTGGTAAATCACTTGTAATATTTTTCCCAATCTGGTTGTTTATCGCATCCGGATACGAACACAGTGTTGCGAACATGTACTACCTCTCGGCAGGACTGTTTGCCAAGACAAGTGCGCGATTTTCTGAAGCTGCAACAGGCTCATACTCTGTAACACCAGAATCACTGGAAAATCTAAATATCTTATCCTCACTTGGAGCCAATTTGCTTCCTGTAACGCTGGGAAATCTTGCAGGCGGAGCTATCTTCGTTGGAGCCTGGTACTGGTGGGCATATAAAAAACATACTTCATAGCACCTTATGACAGATTATAAATTAAAGAACATTGCCACCGGCGCTATTTTCGAAGATACCGGCTGGCTACTTTCAGATCCCTCATCCATCCAGCCATCCCTTATCAGGGCAGAATACTCAAAACATAAACTGGATCTGCTGGATGATTCCAATGGGTTCTACAAATTTGCTGACTGGCTGCCGGTAAACAGGTTTCTGGAAAATTCGGCCCCTCCTGTTACATACAAAAGCGAAAAACTGGCAGCGGCCCTGCACCTTGAAAACCTTTATATAACTTTTAATGGCTACTGGCCTCAAAGAGGTGCAAATATGACCACCTGCTCATTCAAAGAGACAGAGGCTTACTCTGTTTGCGCCAGACTTAACCAGGAGAATAAGGGTGTTATGGTAGTTGCATCTGCAGGTAATACAGCCAGAGCTTTTGCAAAAGTATGCTCAGAAAATAACATCCCTCTGCTAATTGTTGTTCCCGAAGATAATCTTGATGCACTTTGGCTTGGCAAACCTGCCGGAGATTGTGTTAAACTAGTATCTACACCTGCGGGAACTGACTATTACGACGCTATTGATCTTGCATCAAAAATCTGTAAATCGGAGAAGTTTTTTGAAGAGGGAGGAGCAAAAAACATTGCCCGGAGAGATGGAATGGGAACAACTGTCCTGTCCGCAGCAACTACAATCGGAAGAATACCTGACTTCTATTTTCAGGCGATTGGAAGCGGAACCGGTGCAATAGCTGCGTGGGAAGCCAATTTAAGACTTATTGGAGATGGACGTTACGGCAATAACAAAATGGTTTTGATACCATCTCAGAACTATCCCTTTACTCCAATGTACGATGCATGGAAAAACGGAAGCAGGGATCTTCTGCCATCTGATGAAGATGCTTCGCGGGAGCTTGCACTGCAGATATCGGCAAAGGTTCTGTCAAACAGAAGACCTCCATATCCGGTAAAGGGTGGATTGTATGATGCACTGGTTGATTGCGGCGGAGATATTGAGATTGCAGACAACGGTGAAATGGAGAGAGCCTGTGAACTTTTTGAAAAGACAGAGGGAATTGACATACACCCTGCGGCAGGCATAGCTTTAGCCGGAATGATCAAAAGCATTAATTCAGGAAAAGCCGGAAGAGAAAAAATTCTTATGCTTAACATAACCGGAGGTGGAGAAAAACTATTCAAATCTGCTAATAAAGTTACATATCTCAGGCCTGATTACATTATTGACAACAAGAGCGATGCCAATCTTATAATTAGTACGGCTGAATCTCTTTTTTAAGTTGCCCTCTCGGATATAATTTTTAAATTTGCACCCTCAATCAATAAAAGGAGTGATGGACTTTAAATTTGCTTCGGCTTTTCAGCCGAGATTCTTTTCCCTTTTTAAAAAAGGGGCATATTCTAAAAAAACATTTACTTCCGACCTAATCGCCGGTATAATTGTTGGTATAGTAGCGCTTCCCCTTGCTATTGCCTTTGGTATTGCATCAGGGGTAACACCTCAGCAGGGGCTTATTACGGCTATTGTTGCCGGTTTGCTGATGTCTGTTTTTGGTGGTTCCAATTTCCTCATTGGCGGTCCTACAGGTGCATTTATTGTAATTGTATATGGCATTGTTACCCAATATGGAATTTCCGGTCTTATTATAGCGACAGTTCTGGCTGGAGTTATGCTTGTTGCAATGGGCGTTTTTAAACTCGGATCTATTATCCGGTTTATCCCCTATCCTATTGTTGTCGGATTTACCAGCGGAATTGCTCTTGTTATCTTCTCCACTCAGATAAAAGATCTTTTTGGATTGCAGATGGCAGAGGTTCCCTCTGAGTTTATTCCAAAATGGATTGCATACTTTAACAATATTTCAACTATCAACTTCTGGGAGGCCGGACTTGGCATCCTGAGTTTGCTGATTATTATATCCTGGCCTCGTATTACCTCTAAAGTACCAGGCTCGTTAATTGCAATTTTTGCCGGAACATTTATTGCAATTTTAATGACCAGATTCGCCGGAGTGGAGTTTGCCACCATAGGCAGTAAGTTTCCGGAACTGGCAGGCGGAATACCCCTTCCAAGACCCGAAACTCCAAAAATTGATTTCGAGGCAATCAAACTGCTGTTCCAGCCTGCAATAACAATTGCCCTGCTATGTGCAATTGAATCTTTACTGGCAGCAATGGTTGCAGATGGTGTTACCGGCAAGAAACATGATTCTAATACAGAGCTTATTGGCCAGGGTATTGCAAATATTGTAACTCCATTCTTTGGAGGTATTCCTGCCACAGGTGCGATTGCAAGGACAATGGCAAACATAAACAACGGCGGAAAGACTCCTGTTGCCGGAATTATTCACGCTATCGTTCTTATACTGATATTTCTCTTTCTGATGCCTTATGCTGTATATATTCCTTTATCCGTACTTGCTGCCATCCTTATAATTGTATCTTACAACATGAGTGAATGGAGAACTTTCAAGGGAATGCTTAAGGGACACAGGGCAGATGTGGCAGTTCTTCTGCTTACCTTCTTTCTTACTGTAATTATTGACCTGACTGTTGCGATTGAGGTTGGTGTTGTCCTGGCTATTATCCTTTTTGTAAAGAGAGTTTCAGAGTCATCAAGCATTACCCAGGTAGAGACATCGTTTATTCCGGGGACCGAGAGAGGAGAATACTCATCTGATGTAGAGATACTTGATATTCCAAAAGGTGTTGAAGTTTACGAAATTGATGGTCCATTCTTCTTTGGTCTGGCAAGTAAACTGGATGAAATTGATGTTGCCTCTCACCACATAGTCAAAGTGAGAATCATCCGGATGAGAAAAGTTCCGTTTATGGATTCAACAGGGCTGAATAACCTCCGGAATCTTTGGAAAAGGTCAAAAAGAGAAAAAGTTCAGATGATCCTGTCTGGAGTAAATGAATCAGTTCTTTCAACCCTTACAAAATCCGGGCTGGCAGACGAAATTGGAAAAGAGTACATTTTCCCTCATATTCAGCTTGCTATTGATAAGGCCTCGGAGATTGTAAGAAAATCAAACGAAATGAGTTCAAAGAAACATCAGGTATGATAAAATGGTTTTCCGGGTTGTCCCCGAAAAGCAGAGGAGTAGTGCTGATTCTTCTTGCAAATGCACTGTTCGCCGTAAACATGCCTGTTTCAAGAGAGATTACACCGCTGTGGATAGATCCATTCGGGCTTTCCCAGCTGAGAATAACCTTTGCCTTTATCTCATTCTTTATACTATCGTTTATTGTAAGCGACAAGGGAAAACCATTCTCCACCCGAAATCATCTTACCCTTCTTCTTGCCGGAATAATGGGAACTGCTGCAAATCAGCTCTCATTTCTTGCCGGGCTGTCAAAGACATCTCCTGTTGACGCATCTCTGATTATAACAATAACTCCAATTATCACAATGATTTTTGCTGCTCTAATTATCAAGGAGCCAATATCATTTAAAAAGGCTGCCGGGGTGTTTACAGGAATGCTTGGAGCTGCTTTGATTCTTTATACTGCACAATACGGCAATTTTGAACAGACAGGTACACTGGAAGGTAATCTTACCGTACTTATCAGCTGTTTTGTTTATGCACTATATCTGGTTATTATCAGGCCCCTGATGATGGAGCACTCCCCTGTTCATGTAATGAAGTGGACATTTTTTTACGGTGCAATTGTTGCACTGCCATTCACATACAAATATTTATCAGTGGCTCCGGGAGCTGGTACTGTAGTCTGGCTTGAGCTTGGATATGCTCTGCTTATGGGAACTTTTGCCGCATACCTTCTTGTTGCATTTGCCCTGCAGTTGCTCAGACCCACAACAGTGAGCATGTTTAACTACATCCAGCCCGTTCTTGCCTCGCTCATTGCAATTGCTATAGGTCAGGATGTTTTAAACTGGACCAAGCCCGTTTCAGCTGCTTTGATTTTTATTGGAGTGTACCTTGTATTAACTTCAAAGTCCAAGGAAGATCTGAAAAAACTATCTGAAGAGAGCCGGTGACGGTTTACTCTCGTTCTGAAGTCTGTCCAGAGCTGTTACAACATACTTGAATCCTCTCTCCTTACCAATTTTGTAGAAGGGAACATTCACAATATCTGCGATATTTGCCGGATTTGAGATATCAATGCTCTCCTCTTTTCTGAATTTATAAATTACCCAGAAAACAGCCCTGTCCATTTCATTGGTTGTATTTAACTTACTCCAGCTTATTGTTCCGCTTTTGAATCTTAAACTCCCAACTTGCGCAGGAGGAATTGTATCAATATGCTCATATTTTGGCATGAGAGCAGGGTATCTCTGATAGTTGCTGCTAAGGGAATCCATCAGCTTTGGCTGCCCGGAAAATCCTAATCCTGACCACCATATATTTCCGTTAATCTTTTGGTTTTCTCTTACAAGTGCCATTTTTCTGAACAGCTGATTTACAAGATCGCCATTGCGGTTTTTTATCTCAAGCTGATTCCATATACTTTGTCCAATATACAGATTAACTCCATAACTGTTATCTGCCCACCATTTAACAAGAGGAAGATAGTTAACCCTCGTATGTCCAATTTCCCAGTAAAGCTGCGGAGCATTGTAGTCAATCCAGCCCTCTTTCATCCACAGCAAGATATCTGCAAAGAGATCGTCATAGTTTGTCTGTAATGATGATGATTGTGAACCCAGTGGGTCTACACTGTCATTTCTCCACACACCAAACGGGCTTATCCCAAATTTCACCCATGGTTTTAAAGATTTGACAGTCGAATTCAATTCCTTAACCAGGCGGTTTACGTTGTTCCTCCTCCAGTTGTTTTTGTCGAAACGATCAAAGCCGTCGGCTTTATGATAAAGAAGAAATGACTCTTCATCGGGGAATTCCAGATATGGAAGTCTGTACGGATAAAAATAATCGTCAAAATGGACAGCATCCAGGTCGTATCTTTTAACGAAATCTCCGATTACTGCTATAAGATGCTCTCTGGACTCAGGCCTTCCCGGATCGAAGTAAATCTGAGTACCATATCGCACAAACATTTCCGGTTTTTTGAAAAAGAGATGATTTGGGTCCAGAACTTCATCCTTGCCGGATGTAACCCTGTATGGATTAAACCATGCGTGAAATTCCATTCCCCTTTTGTGACACTCATCAATGACGAATGCCGCAGGATCAAAGAAAGGCTCCGGAGCCTTTCCCTGCGTTCCTGTAATAAAACGGCTCCAAGGTTCGAGTGCCGAGACAAACAGAGCATCTGCCTGGGGCCTTACCTGAAATATTACCGCATTAATATTAAGACTTTTAAAGATATCAAGATGATGAAGAATATCTGCCTTAATCTGATCCGTTGTCATGTTTTTCCATGTAGTATTGACTACTGTAGGAAACCATGCTCCTCTGAATTCTCTTTTAGTTTCATTGCTTCCGGAAGCAATGTATGTTCCTGCCAGCAAAAAAGTCAGCAGGAACAATACAAATATTCTTTTCATATCTTAAATTTATTAGACGCGCTTAATTACAACAGCGGTACCCATGCCGCCCCCGATGCAAAGTGAAGCAAGACCATACTCCTTGCCTGTTGCCTTAAGGGCATGTACAAGAGTAACAAGGATCCTGTTTCCGGAAGCACCAATTGGATGTCCAAGGGCAATCGCACCACCATTGATGTTTGTAACCACATTTATCCACTCTCTTGTAACACCGTGTTCCTCTATAAGTTCATGAATCACACCCAGAGACTGAGCTGCAAACGCCTCGTTAAGCTCAATAAGCTGCATCTGAGAAAGTTTCATTCCTGCATTTTTAAGAGCTTTGCGGATTGCCGGAACAGGGCCCATACCCATATAAGCCGGATCAACACCACCCTGACCAACTGCAACTATCTCTGCCAGTGGCTTAAGACCATACTGTTTAACAGCATCTTCGCTTACAACCATAACAAATGATGCTCCGTCGTTAACACCTGAAGCATTTCCTGCTGTTACTGTGCCATCTTTCTTAAAAGCAGGCTTAAGCTGAGCAAGTTTTTCCACAGATGTTCCCCTGTTTGGATACTCATCTTTTGCAAAAACAGTTGTCTCTTTCTTTGTAACAATTTCTACAGGAACAATCTCTTTGTCAAAGATTCCACCATCAACTGCCTTTATAGCCTTCTGCTGAGATGCAAAAGAGAATGCATCCTGCTCTTCCCTGGTAATAGCATACTTCTCTGCAATGTTTTCTGCAGTAATGCCCATATGATATTTATTGAAAGCATCAGTAAGTCCGTCAGTTACCATATGGTCAACAGCCTGAATATTACCCATTTTGTTTCCGTTTCTGAGGGATCCAGGCATAACAAATCCAGAGTTTGTCATTGATTCTGTTCCTCCTGCAATAATTACATCTGCAGCTCCTGAAAGAATTTCTGCATATGCGTTCATAACAGCTTTCATACCTGAACCGCAAACCATATTAATTGAGTATGCCGGAACTTCATGAGGAATTCCACCATAAACAGAGGCTTGTCTTGCTACTCCCTGCATTTGACCGGCAGACAGAATGTTACCTGCAATCACAGAATCAACTTTTTCCGGGCTGATTCCGCTGTCCCTGATAATTTCCTTTATTACTAAAGCACCCAGCTGACCCGGAGTAAAAGGAGATAAAGATCCCATAAATTTGCCTATTGCTGTTCTTCTTGCAGCGACAATAAATACCTTTTTCATATTTATGACCTCATTTTGATTAGTTTGTCTGAAATAATTAGCTGTGCTCCTGTAGCTTCCTGCACCTGCTCAACAGTAAATTCCGGATGAATCTCGGTAAGCACAATTCCCTCAGGGGTAATATCCATAACACCCATTTCTGTAATTATCATATTTACCTGGCCGGCTGCTGTCAAAGGCAGGTTGCACTGCTTCAGAATCTTGTGAGCACCTTTTGCAGTATGCTCCATTGCAAGAATTACCCTTTTTGCACCAACTATCAGGTCCATTGCCCCTCCCATTCCGGGAGTTTTCTTGCCTGGAATCATCCAGTTTGCAAGATTCCCTTTTTCGTCTGCTTCAAGGGCTCCAAGGAAAGTCAGGTCCACATGGCCACCTCTGATAATTGAAAATGACATTGAACTGTCAAAGCATGATGCACCTGGAAAATAGGTGATGAATCCCCCGCCGGCGTTGGTGTAATACTTGTCTTCATATCCCGGTGCAGGTTCAGGTCCCATACCAAGCAGTCCGTTTTCCGACTGCAGAGTTACCTTGATACCTTCGGGAAGAAAATTTGGAATTAAAGTAGGCAGTCCAATGCCAAGATTTACAACATCTCCGTCTTTGAGCTCAAGAGCTGCCCTTCTGGCGATTACCTCTCTTACCTGATTCTTATCCATATTATATGTTTTTGAATATTATTACTTTATAGAAGCTCTTTTTACATACTCCTGTGCAATATATGATGCTACATCATCTGCAAAGCTGTTCATACCAAAACCGGCATCGTAGCCAAGTTCTTTTGCAAGTTCATGCGACAGTCTGGGACCACCGCATACAAGTATCATCTTATCTCTCAGACCTTCTGCCTCCAGAAGCTCAACAAGCTCAACAAGATTTTTAATGTGAACATCTTTCTGAGTTACTGTCTGAGAAACAAGGAGCGCATCTGCCCCCAGTTCAATTGCCTTTGCAATGAATTCATCATTCGGAACCTGAGAGCCAAGATTGTAAGCATCAATCATCTCATAACGTTCAAGCCCGTAATGACCAGCATATCCCTTCATATTCATGATTGCATCAATACCTACTGTATGGGCATCTGTTCCTGTACTGGCACCAACAATAACAAGTTTGCGGCCTACCTGCTCCCTGATAAATGTGTCTGTCTCATGCATATCCATAACTCCTGATTCAACCTTGGGCACATAAATGGTCGAGTAGTCAACGGTGTGAGTGCAGCTTCCGTAGCAGTTAAAGAATGTAAAACCGGGCATAAGCTCCTTGTAAAAAACAACCTGTGGATTGTCCAGTCCCATTTTTTTAATCAGCTGTTTTGCAGCCTCTATAGCTTCATCACCTGCAGGTACAGGCAAGGTAAAGCTGAGTTGTATCTTGCCGTCATTCATTGTATCGCCATAAGGCCTTACACTGGTAAGATCAAGTGTCTTATCAAAATCTTTAGAATGCATTGAATATAATCCGCCGCTCATACTATTTTCCTCCAAGCATTAAGTTAATAAACGGGTTCATATAGTTGCTGCCTTTTTCGGCAACCCCCTCAAGACCCTTGCCTCCGTTTCTCGGACGCTTTACATCTCCAAACATTCCCTTCTCCAGAGCTGAGAATAGTCCCTCTTTCTCAATTCTATCAAGAGTATCGATTGACTTTTCAAGAACATCCTTTGCCCTTTGTCTTGCAATACCACCCTCTCTGAACTCCATCTCATCACCTATACTCCTCATATTATTGAAAATGTACTTTGCATTTTCAATTGAAAGGTATCTGTCTGACATGAACGGAGTATGAATTGCCTCTGTTGGCATTCCCAGAAGCTGTATACCCTGGCCTGTCCAGATACCCACCATGTTAAACAGAGCATCCTGGATATGTCCTCTGAAAATATTTCCAGTCATAAACTTTGTTGGAGGCATGTATTTAAGAGGAGCATCCGGGAATATCTCCCTTGTCATCTGAGCCTGCGCCAGTTCATAAATAAAACCGTTCTCAAGTTCAGGCTCCATCTCAAATGCGTGTCCCAGTCCCATTTGCTGCTGGGGAAGTCCTGCCATTAATGCCAGCTGTTCATTTATCAGATCAGATGCCAGCACAGTGTGAGCCTCTTCAAATGCATCAGCTGTAGTGAGATAGTTGTCTTCGCCTGTGTTAATAATCACGCCAGCAAAGCCATTGATAACCCTTGAGAAAAACTGATCTATAAGAGTTCTCTGCATATTGATATCCCTGAAAAGAATTCCGTACAGAGCATCGTTTAGCATAACATCAAGACCTTCAAGAGCTCCCATTACAGCAATCTCTGGCATACAGAGTCCGGAACAGTAGTTACAAAGACGAATATAGCGTCCCAGCTCTTCTCCTGTTTTATCAAGAGCACTTCTCATTATTCTGAAATTCTCCTGCGTTGCATATGTTCCGCCGAATCCCTCAGTAGTTGCGCCAAAAGGTACATAATCCAGAAGCGACTGCCCGGTTGTCCTGATAACTGCAATTATATCTGCCCCCTGTCTGGCTGCAGCTTCGGCCTGAACAACATCTTCATAAATATTGCCGGTTGCAACAATAACATAGAGATAAGGCTTCTTTCCCTCTCCAAGTGTTCTGAGATAATCCTCTCTCCTGGCTCTTCTTGCCGAAATAATTTTTATACTTTCATAGACAACTTGCATAACTGCCATGTCAATCTGCTCCTTTGAGGCAATTGGGAGTCTGGTTATGTCAAGCTCGCCTAGAGATACTTTTTCTGCAATCTCCTGAGGAGACAATGATGTAGCTGCCATTGCATTCCCAATATAGAAAAGGACACCCTGGCTGAGCACTCCCCTCTCTTTAATGAAATCCACCACAATATTGGGAAGAGGAACCTGACTTTCATCAACACCATCAATTCCAGCCAGACGACACAATGTTCTTTCAACAGCAACTGTTGTGTAGCCTTCGACGAAACTCTGCACTTCTGCTGCAATTTTTCCTGCAACCGAGCGTGCATGCTCTACTCTTTTAAAATCTAATCCTAATTTACTATGCATATTAGAAACTAATGTTTGTTTATTCTTTATTCTGCTCTTCCATCACCTTAACGGCCTCGTCGAGCCACTCACTGTCTATTCCTAGAGAGTGGGCAATGTTAATTGCCTCTCTTGGCGGGGCAGATTCATCTGCCTCAATAAGTTCATAATTCATTATCCCATCTTCAAGTCCCCTGACTCTGATTCTTGAGCACCCCTTAGCAGTAACATTATAATGTGTTGCAACTATCAGAAATACAGCCCTTTCTCTGAGTATGTTCAACAGAGACGTAACCAGGGCGGTGCCCTCCTGAGGGTTTGTAGTTCGTGCCGGCTCATCTAGAAGTGCAAGAATCCTGTGCCCGTGAGCAGAATTTTTCAGCAGTCTGTCTGCCATTTTCATTTCTGCCGCAAAAGATGAGAGGCCGCGGTTCATATCCTGTAAATCACCCGGAGAGTAATGAATCTCTTCAACAGGAGTAATTTCGGCAAATTTTGCAGGCACCCCAAGCCCAAACTGAAACATAAACTGAGACAGTGCAAGTGTCTTAAGAACAACACTTTTACCTCCCATGTTTGCGCCAGTTAAAATTGTCGGAGAGTTTGACCCAAACTCAATATCTACACGCTGAAACTCTCTGTTCTCCTTTTTGAGTATTGCAGAAATTTCGGGATTAAACATTGATTTGTATTGATTTAACCCATTTGAAATAACAGGCAGGGTCAATTGATGTTTTTGAATAAGGGTTACCTTTGCAAAAAGAATATCTGCTCCGGCAAGTGTGAGCAAAGCCTCTCTCAGGTCATTTAAGGACGATTTAAGGCTGTTTCCAAGCCTCTCCCTTACCCTTGCTTCAACCAGGGCACATTCAGCAAAAAGAGCCCCTGAATCATCGCCATCTGTGAGTAACCTCTTTCTTAGCGGAATAAGGGCAGCATCATATGATTCATAAATGTAAAAAGAAGGAATTCTGTGCCCCTCAGGGTCAAGGAGGGAGACCACATCTGCAAGGTGAGGCAGAATTACAGACTTAAGATCCAATATCTCAGCAGATTTCCTTACTTTTTCAGAAATCATTGCCAGATTCTTGATTTCAAACAACTCAATATCATCCGGATATTTGCCGGATTCCAGAGCGGAGAGGGTATTTCTGATGTCCCTTAATTCCATAAGGGCACCTCTTATTAAAGAAGAGTGGTTTGAATTTCTGCCATCCTGAAACAGCGTCAGAAACTCCCTGAGCAAGTTATAGTTATCCTCAACCGCACTCCTGCTTACAGGCATGGTTATATCAAGCATTACCTGTCCGGAAAAAGAGGATGCAAACTCCATCTCCGAAAAGATGAAGCGCATTCCGCATGGCTGGTCAAGTATGGTCTTAAGCTTCATATCCGCTTTTCATTATATCATAAACAGGTAAACCGGATGCTTTTTCAAGCAATCCGCATAATTTAGCCGAATCAAGAACAAACCCTTCGGGAGAAACCGGATTTGCACAAATAGCTATTAGCCTGCTCTTATTAAGTACTTTAATTGCTCCTCCTGATCGGATATATGCATTAAAATGGCCACTTGTGGCAAATATCCTTGTAAAGTCTCTGACTATAAGCTCTATGCCATCTTTAACCAGAAGTGTCTGCATCTGATTCAGAAATTTGTCTGTAACAGCTCCTGAAGCGTAAACGGCAACAGCTCCCCTCACCTCTTCAGGCAAAATTGAACCGGCTGTAAGAGAGGATTCATAACCGAGTGAATTCACAGATCCATCCTTTTCAACTCTCCAAATTCCCCTGGAAGGCATCTCTTTACTTATCCCAATATTAATCTCTGTGGCCGGAATTGCAATGAGCGAGGCAACATATGCAGTTTTTCTTACTAATGTCTCTATGCTTGCAGAGAGTGCTGCTCCTGTTGCCAGAACCATCCCTTCGGTTACAGCAGGTGAAGCAATGCTCATTCTGGAAAGAGCACCATCTATTATTGCAATATCGGCTCCGTATCTGTCTGTTACATCATTAATCCATTGCCTTAAATCTTCTGTTGCCGGATGACCGGAAAGAAGAATTTTGCCCCCTGAGAGAACCTTTGCAGTTACAATACGCCCCATTGAGGTCCCCTTTTGAGATACCGACAGTACTTCCGAAAGTACTCTTCTCTCCCTGTAATACTTCTCACTTGTGGAGAATATAATCCCCTCTCTGAGAAATATTTCCGGCTTTGAAGTCCCTGTTACCTGATCAACTCTCTCTCCATCAGTTCCGGCTGAGCTGACCGCTATTGTGAGCCCGCTGGAAGGTAATCGTCTGAGAATATAATTCAGGCATTCGGTCTTTCCGGTATTCTTCTCGAGTCCTACAACTGAAACGCTTTTGCAGCCAAGGATCTCCTGAATGAACGGCATTTGTTTTTTTAGTGCTTGTGCGATCTCTCCTTTCTGCCCAGATGAGCCGGTTCAATAGAGAGACGCTGTCCCTTTAACAGGGAGGCAACACCCTCTACCGGAGCATTTGTGCGGCAATCTTCACAATCGCATTCGTTTTTATAATCTGTTGGTTCTGTGTAAGTTGTAATAACACCTTCAAAGTTTCTGAGGATAATTTTCCCCGGAGACTGAGAGATAATATATGTTGGCATAACAGGAGTTTTACCTCCGCCGCCCGGAGCATCCACTACGAAAGTAGGAACAGCATAGCCAGAAGTATGCCCCCTTAGACCCTCAATAATCTCAATACCTTTAGAAACGGGAGTTCTGAAGTGCTCCAGTCCCATAGAAAGGTCGCATTGATAAATATAGTAAGGTCTTACTCTCATTTTTACAAGCCCGTGAACGAGACGCTTCATAACATTAACACAGTCATTAACGCCCCTGAGCAAAACAGACTGGTTACCCAGAGGAATACCCGCATTGGCCATCCTTTCACATGCGGCCATCGACTCAGGAGTAATCTCATTAGGGTGGTTAAAATGTGTGTTTAGCCAGATTGGATGGTATTGCTTAAGCATCTCCACAAGCTTGTCTGTAATCCTTTGAGGACACACGACAGGAACCCTTGACCCGATTCTGATTATTTCCACATGAGGAATTGCCCTTAATCTCTTTATAATTGATTCAAGCTTTGCATCAGAGACCATAAGCGCATCTCCGCCTGAGAGGAGGACATCTCTTACCTGAGGTGTAGCGGCAATATAGTCAATAGCCTTCTGGATATTATCTGAAGGCGATTCATCATCTGTCTGACCTGCAAATCTGCGTCTGGTGCAGTGACGGCAATACATTGAACACATGTCTGTAATAAGCAGCAGAACTCTGTCCGGATATCTGTGGGTAAGACCCTTTACAGGTGAATCCTCATCTTCATGCAGAGGATCCAAAAGATCTGCCGGCGAAATGTGAGTCTCTGAACCGGTAGGAATGGCCTGTTTTCTTACAGGATCATTTGGGTCGTTTGGATCAATAAGAGTAAGATAGTATGGAGTAATTGCCATTCTTAATGTCTGAAGAGAGCGGCTTACACCTTCCTCCTCTTCACTTGTAAGAGGAATATATTTTTTCAGCTCTTCAAGAGTCTCTATTCTGTTCTTTAACTGCCATTTCCAGTCGTTCCACTGTTCGTCAGGCACCTCGGGAAAGAGGATTTTTCTTCTGCTGTCTGCCATCTCTTTTGCTATAAGTATAGTTTTTCAAATAACTCTCTAACTGGTTTTGATTCCCTCAGAATGTTAAGGGTAAGGTCTGCATGTCCCTTTGCGTATCCGTTGCCCACTATGAGGTTGATATCCTTGCCCACCCCTTCTGCTCCAAGCGCTGCCTTGGTGAAGCTGGTGGCCATTGAAAAGAAGTATACACATCCCTGGCCTTTTGTAATGAGAATTGAGGTCATCTCTGTTGAGGGAACATTTACATTGTTCACCGTCACATCGCAGCCTCTTCCGCCAGTTACTGCCATAACTCTGTTATATACATCCATTACATTTGTCGCATCTGCCACAATAACATCTGTTGCAAGATTCAGATCAATGATTCTTTGTGCATTCTCTTTTGAGAACTCCACAACAATCACCTTTCCGGAAGGTCCGGTATTTTGCATTGCCTGATAGCAGCAAAGAATTCCGGATTTCCCGCCTCCTCCAATAATACAGACAATATCTCCCTCTGTTACAAGTCTGTCTACCTGTGCAGGAGCACCTGCCACATCGAGTGCAGCAAGAGCAAGCTTTTCAGGAATATCGGCAGGTAAAACGGCAAAGAGGCCGCTCTCAAAGAGAATGGCCTCCGCCTCAACATCTACCTGGTCAGAATCTGGAGTAAGCTTTTTAATTTGTTTTATCTTGAGAGGGGTGAGCGACAATGATACCAATGTGGCAATTTTGTCACCAACCTTAAGCTTATTGGAAGGGAACGATGGCCCAATCTCTTTAACTGTTCCAATGAGCATTCCTCCCGAACCCGTAACAGGATTCTGCATCTTTCCTCTCTCTTCTACAATCGAGAGAATCATCTGCTTCATCTTCTCAGGGTCCTTACCACAAGCTTTTTTAATCTGGGTATATGAGGCCGAATCGATATTGAGAGTTGAAACCTCAATAAGCACCTCATTGTCATAGACAGACATTGTATTGTCAAGTCTGTGAGCGGGCTGAGGCAGTGTTCCCTTTGGCTCAATTACCCTGTGCGTTCCGTATCTGCAACCTTTTGTCATTTAACCTTATGCGTATAGTTCTTCAAATACCTTTCTAAGTTTGTCAGATTCTCTGAGCAACTGCAGTGTAATTTCTGCATGTCCTCTTGTATATCCGTTTCCAACAATCATTGTAACATCACTTCCCACACCCTCTGCTCCAAGAGCAGCCTTGGTAAAGCTTGTAGCCATTGAGAAGAAGTATACAACTCCTGTATCTTTTGTACAAAGTATACTGGTCATCTCTGTATCAGTAATATTAACATTGTTGATTGTAACATCACACATCTGGCCTCCGGTAATCTCCTCAATTTTTTCAAGAACAGATACGGGCTGAGTTGCATCTGCAGAAAATACATAGTCACAGAATCCGAGATCCTGCAGTCTCTTTGTACTCTTTTCGCTGTGACAGAGACCAATTACCTTTCCGGTAACTCCCGCCCTTTTCTTTGCCTCATAACAGCAAAGCATTCCCGATTTTCCACCGGCTCCGATAATAAGAACAGTGTCACCTGGTTTAACAAGTTTAGCTGTCTGTGCTGGAGCTCCTGCAACATCAAGAGCAGAGAGAGCCAGATTTGCAGGCATATCTGCAGGAATTTTTGCATAGATTCCGCTTTCAAAAAGGATTGCCTTGCCATCAATATCTACCTGGTCAATGTCTGAACGAATATCCTTAATTTTGTCAATTCTTAGTGGTGTAAGGGAGAGAGACACCAGAGTGGCAATCTTGTCACCAACCTTAAGGTCAGTTTTTCCAATCAAGGCATCACCAATCTTCTCAACTGTTCCAAGAAGCATTCCGCCTGATCCTGTAACCGGATTGCGGTGCTTTCCCTGTTTAGCAACAATGTCCAGCATGATTTCGGCAATTTTTGCCTTGTCACCATTTGCCTGATGCTCAATTTGAGTAAAGCTGGCTGAGTCGATGTTGAGAGTCTGAACGTCAATGAGAATTTCATTGTCGTAAATCTCATCCATGTTATTGTCAATTTTGTTTGCAGGCTGAGGAAGAACGCCTTTAGGTTCGATTACCCTGTGTACTCCGTATTTGTTACCCTTTTTCATATAAATTGTGTGTTTAAGTCCGTTATTGTCTTGGTTTAAGGCCCAGAATCCTGCGAGCCTCTTCCGGTGTTGCAATTTCCCTTCCCAGTTCGCCGGCCATTCTTACAACCTTGGCCACCAGCTCACCATTGGATTTTGCAAGTACTCCCTTTGAGATAAATACATTATCTTCAAAGCCTACCCTTACGTGCCCTCCGTCGATAATGGCCGCAGCAGCAAGTGTGAACTCGAATCTGCCGATACCTGCTACTGTATAAGTAGCATCAGAAGGAATTGATCCTCTAAGAAATACAAAGTCGCGAAGCTCTCCGGTGATTCCTCCGTTAACACCCATAACGAAATCGAAGTGCATCGGCTTCTGAATATGTCCCTTTTTGTGAAGTCTCAAAGCCATATCAATCATACTCTTGTCGAATACTTCAAGTTCAGGTTTAATACCTCTCTCAATCATTTTATCTCCGAAATACTTTATTGTAGTCTCTGTATTCATGAATACATCATCACCCCCAAAGTTCAATGTTCCGCAATCAAGAGTAGCCATTTCAGGAAGTAATTCAGTAGGCTGAAGCCTCTCGTCGTTTGTCATGCCCACAGCTCCTCCGGTTGAAGGCTGAATGATAACATCCGGACAAACTTTGTAAATAGCATCCATTACTGCCTTGAATCTCTGCTTGTCCTGAGTTGGAGTTCCGTCATCTGTTCTTACGTGAAGGTGGATAATACTGGCACCTGCGTCATAGGCGCTCTTTGCCTCCCTTACACACTCTTCAACAGTGTATGGAACTGCAGGATTGTGCTCCTTGAGTACCTCCGCTCCGCAAATTGCTGCTGTGATAATAAGTTTTTCCATCTCTATGCTTTTTACTTGTTTTTCCTTTGACAATCTTTGGGTGTTACACATGTGCCGCTGGCCCTGCATACAATAACCGGCTCTTCAAGTATGTCTGCTGCAGATGGAGAAATGTCCGGACGAGGCACTATCACTTTCTTCGCCACAAAAACCATTTTGCGGGAGCTGTTTCCTTCAGAAACAATTTCGCCGCTGGCCTCAATATAGTCACCTGCGTAAACAGGAGCCATAAATTCAACATTATCATAGGCCTTGAACAGCCCTTCATCTCCATCTCTCATTATGAGGAGTTCTGTTGCAACATCTCCGAAAAGCTGAAGCATCTTTGCTCCGTCAACAAGGTTTCCGCCATAGTGCGCGTCGTGAGAGCTCATCCGAACTCTTATTAATGCAGTTTTTGACATAACAGGATTTATTATTTTGTAAAAATATAGTCAACCAGAATTGCAGGAGTATGAACATTCTCAGGATCAATTGATCCGGCAACAACAACCTCATCTGTTTCGGCAATTACAACATCAGCCGACATAGCCATTAGAGGGTTGAAGTTTCTTGTCGTTCCCCTGTAGTAGAGATTACCGGCCTTATCTGAAAGTGAAGCGCCAATAAAGGCAACATCTGCCTTAAGAGGAGTTTCCAGTATGTAATCTTTACCATTTGATGTAATAACGCTTTTACCCTCCTGAACAACGGTGCCAAGTCCTGTGGGTGTAAGTACGCCGCCAAGTCCTGCGCCATATGCTCTTATCCTCTCAGCGAGAGTACCCTGAGGTGAAAATTCGACAACTAACTCCCCGGCATTCATCTGGTCAATTGCTACCGGATTTGAACCGATATATGAGGTAATCACCTTTTTAACCTTACGGTTTGCAATTAATTGACCAAGACCTTTGTCCGGATATGCACCGTCATTACAGATTAGAGTAAGATCTTTTACACCGGATTTCGCGAGTGCATCCATAAGGATGTTTGGTCCTCCGTTGGTCAGAAACCCTCCAACCATAATAGTCATGCCGTCTTTTACTTTGTTTACGGCATCCTGCAGTGATATAAGTTTATCCATAAATCTATGTAGTTTGTCTTATTGATTCAGGCCTTCGCAATTTTGCAAATCTATGAATTTTATTACCTCAAAACAATAGCTTAAGGGTAAATAAAATGCCTGCAACTATAAAAAAGGTGCAGGCATTATTACAATTCATTACTTTTTACTATCAATTTTATAGCTCCAGCTTTTCTCTGGTAATTATTGGATTTGCATACATTGCAAGCAATATCTCCTGGGTTTCAGTTCTGTCATCTTCAGTTCCAGATAGTTTGAAGTCTACATACTCCTTGAATTTACGGAGCTCCTCAAGTGAATAATTATCTTTAAACTTATCAGTGCCGGTAAGCAAATCGTATGCTATATAATTAGTATTCCAGTGCCTGAAAGTAGTTATTATTCTCTTGTCGATTATCTCTCCGAGAGCCTTAAACTTCTCGTTCTTTTCGAATTCACTGCATTTTTGAAGCTCTTCCAAAGTAATGGGATCACAAAAGTTAAAATGTATATTACCCTTGTACTGCATGATTCCGGTAAGTACGCTGTTAAGATCTTCACCTTCGCTTTTGATGTATTTTTGCCTGCGTGATATATAGAGCTCTTTAGCCTTAAGAATGTCACACGGCTCGTACTCGTAAGAAATTGAAACGGGAACAATTGCAAGCTCATTAAAATCGTTTACAAAATCTCCTTTTCCACTCATATCAAGCATCTTGAGAAGACCCTGCTCTGTAAAATCAATCCCATCCTTTGTACGTCCGTTACGCTGAGCAATCCATACAGAACTTATCTGATCCTCAAGCCTGTGTCTGATGTACTCCGAGAGCAGAACTGAAGAGTTGTAAATCTCTCTTGAATTTGTGTTCCTTATTACCTTAATCATTTTATTGATACGGGCAATATCTTCCAGAAGCGGATCTGTTATAAGGTTATCCCCCACTGCCATCTCTGAAGTTCCCAGTCCTGCCTCAAACAGGATTACCTGCATGATAGCGGAATCAAGCATTATGTCCCTGTGGTTTGATATATACAGGTATTTTCTCTCCTTATCAAGTTTTTCAACTCCTGAAAAAGTCAGTTTCCCGGAAGTATCCTTAAGAATTTTGTTGATTACGACAGCCATAACATTCGACTGAAAATCGTCAACTCCCTGTAAATTGGCAATCATACTTCGAAACAAAACAGGGTCCTGACCCGGAAAAAGAAATGCTGCTATTTGCGACAGAACAGGATGTGCTGCTATTCTTTTGAGAGCTGCAACAGACTCCTCGTCGCTGTATGGTCGTATCTCTTTATACTTATCGTCTGTCATTGAATTTTCGCGTTTATTTAAACAAAGTTACTAAATATTAATTCGATTTAGCAATTTTTCTGGTAAATGTGTAAGCGGCCGGCATCAGGGAGAAAGCAAGCAAAGCGGTGTAAAACACCGGAATAAACAACGCTCCGGACGCCAGTGCAACATGAATTGAATAGATGAACGGAGTTACTGTGATCACAGAAAGGAATATCCCCGGAAGAGAGACAAGGCGGGCAAAATGGTCGTCTCCTCCAATGAATGTAAGAAGTGAAACTGATAGCGGAACAATAATAAAGAAATTTTCACCAGTCTGAATAAGTAAAAGGATAGCTGTAAGGCTTAGAATTGTCTGTGAGGCAATGGCTATTTCAAGATTACTGAGCATCTGTTTCCTTATCATTAAGGAATTGGTTAAGTATACTACCGGGAATATTAATGAGATTACAGCAATATTGTAAATCTCGTCATATTTCAGATGCGCCAGGGAAATCATCCTGTAATCTGCTCCATTAAGTGCACAAAGAATCCTTGTTCCGGCATATGAAAGCAGAGAGAGTGCCAGAGCAAGAAAAATGATCAGAATCAATCCTCTTGAATACCCTTTTAATGATACTCTTTTTGCACGGAAAGCAAACAACAGGGAGGCTGCAAAGAGAATCAGCATTAAAATATTCACAAACAAATAGCTACCTGCCGTAAAAGAAATTATTCCAAGAAACGGGACTGTAAAATATACAAAATCCTCTGCGCCCTTAAGCAGAGAGGAATCTGAGTACCTTTCTCCTTTCAGATACTCTTCAACTACAGGTTCAATCTGGGAGCCGTAATGTTGTATTGAAGAGAGCGAAATGTTTGAATAATTATCATGCTTTGTATGATAGAAGTCGAGATTGTCAATCACTGAAAAATTGAATCCAGGCACAATCTCCTTAACCGGGGAGAAATCTGTATCATTGGGCAGAGCCTTGTAAATGGCTGTCGTAAGTGAATATGAATATGGATAGTCTGCTTTTCCATATAATTCAGTAAGTTCTGAATTGCCCGCAGATGTCTCAAAGAGGATTGCCGGTCCCTTTACTCCCCTGGCTTCCAGGTTTATTGCCAGTCCGGCATCTGAAAAGAACATTGGTTCATGTTCGATTGCCTTTTTAATCCCATCGAGATTATTCTCCTCTGCATCTGTAAATATTACTCTGAATCCCTGCCTCCACTCTTGGCGGTACTTCATCGCCAGATATGCCGACTCAAGAATCACTCCCAGGCCATATCCGTCATCGGCAGCACCAAGCGAATAATGAACCTCTTCTCCTGCCCTGAATGTATGGCGGGAGTCGTAATGTGCAATCATTAGAAGGAAAGATCCAGGTTTCCCTTTTAATGGCATTGCTGTCGCATGAATATTTGCAATTGAAGTATACTCCCCGGAGCGCATCCTGACCGAATCATAATGCTTTACTTCTACTGAAAATCCAATCTCGGTCAATCTTTGTACAAGATAGTTCCTCACTTTTGCCCTGGCCTTTGGATTTTCCAGGGAGTGTGGTTCTCTGCTAATAACTTCAATATCAGCTGCTACTCTAACAGCAGAAAAACCGGCTGAATCTGTTCCTTTAACAACCGGCCTGGTAAAGAGACCAAGTGAGAAGGCTGCTGCCAGCCCGGTTACAGAGAGTGCAATAATTACTCTTTTAAAGTACATCGCTAAGAAACGTTATACTCGTTGTAAATATTCTTTCCTTCAGGTGTATATGCCGCATTAATCTGCTCCCTGTAGAACTCTTCGACTTTGCCGCGGACCATTTTCATTGTTGAATTTATCATTCTGTTATGCTCTGTAAATGGCTCTTTTGCCAGAACAAATGTTGCCGGCAGCCATCTTTCCGGGAATAAACCTGCGTAGATACCCTTGCCTTTGTATCGTTCCAGATCTTCCCAGACAGCCTTAACAAGTGCCTCACCGGACAGGCCTGTGCTTCTGTCTGCCACAATTACAGCTATGGTATACGGTGACTGATTGTTATGAAGCATAATCTGCTGAATGAGCCTTGACTGTGAAACAATTGTCTCTTCAATCTCTTCAGGTGCATACTTTTCTCCGTCACTGCCAATTAAAAGACTTTTAAAACGGCCTTTTACATAAAGGAAACCATCTTTTGACATATAACCCATATCTCCGGTATAGAGCCACCCATCTTTAACAGTTTCTGCAGTAGAGGCAGGATTCTTCCAGTATCCGGCCATTACATTCTCTCCCTTTACAACTATCTCTCCTGAAACTCCCACAGGCAATTCTCTGCCCTCTGCATCCATAATTTTTATATCAAGTGGTTTAACCAGAACACCAGAAGAGCCAAGCTTGTGTTTTCGAGGTGTATTTGCAGAGATAATTGGTGTCGCCTCAGAGAGTCCGTAACCCTGATACATTGGGATTCCAAGTCCGTAATAGAACTTTTGAACCTCTTTATCCAAAAGTGCTCCACCACCAACAAAGAAGTCAAGTTCACCTCCCATTGCCATCCTTACTTTTGAAAAAAGTATTTTGTCAAAAAGCGCCTTAAGCGGCCATAACAGCGCTCTCCAGCCTCTTCCTCTGTTGTAGCCGTCTCCGTTGTATAACTGGGCTACATTCATGGCAAAGCTGAAGAATTTCCAGGCCCCTTCGCCTTTAGAGCGTACAGAATTTTCTATGTTTTTCCTGAAACTTTTGGCTAAAGCCGGGACAGAGAGAATCAGATTAGGTTTTACCTCCTTAATATTGACAGGAATATTTTTAAGTGTCTCCATTGCTGTCCTGCCCTGCTGTACTGTTGCAACTATTGCTCCCTGAGAGATCATGATGTAGAATCCGACAACATGAGCGAAGCAGTGATCAAGCGGAAGAATAATAAAGTTTTTGTAGCCTTCGGGAATTGTCATGCAGGTAAGTGCCTGTTCGACATTGGCTGTATAATTCCTGTGTGTAAGAACTACTCCCTTGGGATCTGCAGTTGTACCTGAAGTGTATGTAATTGTTGCAATATCATCATTCTGAAGTTCCTGTCCAAGTTTCCGAAATTCTTCCCCATGCACGGCAAGATATTTTTTTCCAGCCTCAAAAATATCACCTGCATATACCTCTCTCTCCTGAAGTTCGCCTACCTTGTCCATTACAACAATAGTCTTGACAAGCGGAATCCTGTCCTTTATAGCTCTTACTTTTGGCAGCTGTTTATCTGAAACAATAAGAAGAGTAACATCTGCGTGGAGAAGTCTGAAAAGCAAGTCTGAACTCTCTTCGAGCTTCACAGACAATGGCACATTTACTCCTCCTGCATAAAAAATACCCAGCTCCCCGATAATCCATAAATTTCTGCCCTCAGCAAGAATCGAGGCATTGCTTTTTTTGGTAAAACCAATTGAACAAAGGCCTGCACCAAATTGTTCTGCAAGCACCTTCGTTTGATAATATGTAGTTGGTTTGAATTCGCCGTCACTTTTCTCCAAAAGGAATGTTTTCTGCGCAAATTTGGCTGCTGATTCTTCAAAAAGGTCTATCAAAGTTCTTTTGGCTGGAACACGACCATCTGTTTTCATAGCTTTGTTAGTTTATTAGTATATGCAAATTTAATTTTAAATGTCAAAGATTTGTTCTCCATACCTGAAAATGTTATCCGGCAAGGATGTAAACTGGAATTTTGCCCTTACGCCGGACCTCCTGGATCAGGCCAAGCGGGAAGATAAGCTGATATTTCTTCATATAGGATACATTAGCAATATTGTAGTTAGAGAAGGTTCTTCTCAACTATTTTCAAATAAGGCAGTTACAAAGCTTCTCAATGATAATTTTATATCAATAGCTGAGGACAGGGATGATAATCCCGAATCCTTTCTTGTGGCTCTTGATATGTTGTTTATGAATCAGGATTTCTCATACGGCCCAATGAATTTATTCATAATGCCCGACAGAAGGCCCATTGTCTGTTTTTCCGATACCAATCCTGAAAACTTTATATCTCTTGCAGAAAAAATTATTGATGCAAAAAACAATAAACGCGAACTTCTGGATAAACTTGCAGATGAACTAAGCAGGCAAACAAAAAATTCCGGTATTATTACCAGGATGATTCCATCATTACCTGCAAACAAGTCTCTTTTGCACGACTACATGAAGAGTTGGTTCATACGGATGTTTCATTCAGATTTCCTTAAGAATCTAACTCCATATACTCCAAACCCGAGCAGTCTTTATACTGTGGTTGAGTATCTCAAACATTTTCCAGACAGGGAGATGAGTGAAACAATTGAATCGTTTCTTGAAGATCTCCAGTTTTCACCTCTTTTTGATCCCATAGATGGAGGATTTTACCGTCAGGCAAAGGATTATACCTGTGCCCAGCCACTGTTTGAAAAGAATCTGGAAGATAACAGCCAGTATATAATTCTCTATTCAGCTGCATTCAGCCTGTTTGGCAAAGAGTCTTTCAGGGAGACTGTATACCATATCTACTCATTTATAAACAGGCAATTTGCATCCCCTTCAGGTGGCTATTACAGCAATGCTACTCTTACCGACAATATTGACAGTGCTGTCTATTACTCTTGTTCAATCAACGAATTAGAGCATCTCTTTCCGGTCAGATATCCCGAAATTGCAGTAGCTCTTGGACTGGACACCCGTCAGGACCCGTCAGTTAAGCAGAACCCTGTAAGAAATCCTGACACTTACTCCTCAATAAGGAGAGACGAGCTGGAAACCCTTCAGGAGAGAAGAAAAGAGCACCGGGGATATCTGGTAGACAAAAGAATCATTACATCTTATAACGCTCAGCTTGCCAAAGCGCTTTCAATAGCATCAAGGATGCTTAAAGATAATTTTATGCTTGATGAGGCAACAGCTGTTTTTGATTTTCTGATTAACAACAACATAAATGCAAAGGGCAAGCTCCTCAGATATACATGCTGCAGTAATGGTTGCCGGTTTGGATTCCTTTCGGATTACGCATATCTGATTGATTCATCCATTGAGTTGTTTAAAACCTCCGGGAGCCGGGAATTCAGAGATCTGGCACAAAAATATCTTAATGTAGTAATGGAGAATTTTTTCAAACCAGAAAACGGAATGTTCAGTAAGTCAGAAAAGGGAGCAGATGTACCTGTTGTTCCATTCAAACGCGAGTCTAACATGGACATTATCAAGCCCTCTGCCAATTCTGTAATGGCCGGCAATCTGATTGAAATGTACCGCATAACTGAAGATAAGCAGCTCCTTGAGTTAGCCGGTCAGCAACTTGCAAACATTGCTCCCAATCTGCCTGAATCTGGTCCGCTCCTATCAAGCTGGGCACATAAACTGTTATTATTTGTTCTTCTCTCTGAAAAGGATTGAGCTATCTCCGTAACTCAGAAATCTGAAACCGCTTTCCAGCGCATATTTGTAAATATCTCTCCATTTCTCCCCGACAAAAGCCCCAATCAGAAGTAAAAGTGTACTTTGGGGCTGATGAAAATTGGTTATAAGAACATCTACAATTTTAAACTCATAAGATGGAACAATGATTATTCTTGTTCTGGCTTCGAGATTTTTAATACTGTGACTCTCCATCCATCCGAGAAGAGCATTCAATGAGTCTTTTACAGGTATACTACAGTCACATGAATAAGGTTCCCACTGCTCAACACTGCCCGGCGGATTTCCATTTAAACAATGAATTCCAAGATAATACAAGCTTTCAAGAGTTCGTGAAGAGGTCGTGCCTACTGCAATTACCTTTTGTTCCGTTTTTTTTGAGGCAAGCATTTTAATTACATCAAACGGGACTGAAAATGGCTCGGAGTGCATCTGGTGATCCGAAATATATTCAGATTTTACAGGCTGAAACGTTCCTGCACCAACATGAAGGGAAAGCTCACACCTTGTAACTCCTTTTTCATCAATGTCCTTAAGGACTTTGTCAGTAAAATGAAGTCCCGCCGTGGGTGCTGCCACAGAACCGCGGTACTTTGCATACAATGTCTGGTATCTCTCAATATCAGACTCTTCTGTATCTCTTTTAAGATAGGGAGGTATGGGAACTTTACCGCATAATTCAATAATATGAGAAAAAGAGGCATCTCCCTTCCAGCTAAACTCAATAACGGAAGAGTCTCCATCAGCAGAAATCCTTTCGGCTGAGAGCTCGTATACCCTTAATTCTTCATGATCTGCACAGTCATACAATAATTTACCTCGTTTCCACCTTTTACTGTTACCAATTACACACTTCCAGCTGCATTTGCTGTGAGAAGCAAAGGAGAGGGCATATTCCACAGGAAAAACAGGTTCAAGGCAGAAAATCTCAATGTGAGCTCCGCTCTCTTTTCTGAAAAACAGTCGGGCGGGGACAACCCTGGTATTATTAAATACCATTATTGAATCATCGGGGATTAACCCGGCGAGATTTGAAAATTTTGACTCAGATATGTTTTTGTCCCGAAATATCAGAATCCTGGAGTCATCTCTGGACTCAAGGGGGTAACGGGCAATTTTTTCATCGGGTAAATTATAGGTATAATCCTCAATCTTAATTTCAGGCTCCACAATCGATTATTTTTTGCAAAACTATACAAATATACCTTTAGATAAAAATCGTCGTTTTTTGAGATTTTGTTTACAAATGTGGTTCACATAATTAAATTATAAAATTCACTTATGTTAATTACATCTGTATACGATATTAGGTTTTTTACATAGGTGAATTTTGCCTTATAAACATTGTCTATTGCTTGTTTTTACCCCTCATATATATCTTTATATCAGATTGTTACATAAGTTAAGTTAAACTATTTTCAAGTCATTAATATACGTAATGTCATTAAAATTCGGTAAAAAGGCTGTTAATGGACATTTTTCAAGCCTTATCTATCTATTTCCCAATGTATTAGAGTGCATCAGCTCATGTGTAGCTAAAATATAACAGAGTAATTGAAATAATATATGATTATATTGAATATCTATTATTTAGATATGACGGCATCTTAGTCGGTTACATTTGTACTTTCTGTGTGCGTGACATTTGTAATCAAATATTGTATTACATTTGTGTACTCTTAAGTTTACAGATATGAAAACCCGTTTACAGCAATTTTTGCAGCTTGAGCAGCTCTCTCCGGCAAGACTGGCAGACCTGCTTGGCATTCAGAGATCCGGATTATCCCATATCCTCTCCGGCCGAAACAAACCAGGATTTGATTTTATTCAGAAACTCCTTACACGCTTCCCCACCCTTAATGCAGAGTGGCTCATCACCGGAAAGGGAAAAATGTACAAAGAGTATCCGGAGGAGAGTTCAAAACGTGATTCCAGACAAAGAATCTCCCCGGTTGAAATAGATTTTGAAAACAAGCAGGAAAATGAAGTGAGTGACGACTCCTCTTTAGCTTCTGATTATGAAGAATATAACCTAAACGAGGGCTTTTCTGAACCCTCTGAGAATTCAATAAAATCTGCATTACAGGGAAACGGGCAGAAAAACAGGGCTCTCAGAAAGATATTGCTGATATACTCTGACAATACCTTTACTGAGATTATCCCCGCTAAAATTGGATTATAGGTATTAAAATTTCTATCTTTGCCGCAAATTCCTGAAAAATGTTCCGGTTAATCCTTAAGCCTCTTCTTTTTTCCTTTTCACCTGAGACAGCTCACAATATTGTGGCAAGGCTTCTCATTTTGTTAAGATATATACCATTCTCATCTCAAATATTAAGATTAATGTTCAGACCAAAATCTCCCCTTCTGGAGAGAGAGGTTATGGGAATTAAGTTTCCTAATCCTGTAGGTTTTGCGGCAGGATTTGACAAAAATGGTGAGATGTATAACGAACTCTCTGACTTTGGATTTGGGTTCGTTGAAATTGGCTCTGTAACACCCAATGAACAACCTGGCAACCCAAAACCAAGGATATTCAGACTTGTGGAAGATAATGCCATTATCAACAGAATGGGCATTAACAATAAAGGGGTAAAATATACTGTATCAAGACTTAAGGATCAAAAGCCAAGGGTTATTATAGGCGGTAATATTATTAAGAGCACCACAAGTTCAAACGATCAGGCCCCTCTGGATTATGAAAAATCTTTTGCACAGCTTTATGACTTTGTAGATTATTTTGTTGTAAATGTCTCATGTCCAAATGTTAAAGGTCTTACTAAACTACAGGATATCACATCTTTATCTGAAATCGTTGATAAACTGACTACTCTCAGAAAATATTTCGATGATTACAGGCCAATACTTCTTAAAGTATCACCAGACCTTACATATGAGCAACTGGACGAAATAATTGAGTTAATCCTGATATCAGGTCTTGACGGTATTGTGGCTACAAACACAACTACCACCAGGGATGGGCTTAAGACATTCAGGGAGAGGGTTGAATTCGTTGGCGAGGGAGGACTGAGCGGAGCTCCGCTGTTTAGTAAAAGCCTCGAAATGGTCAGATACATCAATAAAAAAACAAACGGCCAGCTTCCGATTATTGGCGTCGGAGGGATCATGACTCCCGCTCAGGCTCAGGAGATGCTTGATGCAGGCGCAAGCCTTATTCAGATATATACCGGCTTCATTTACAATGGCCCGGGATTCGTTCGGTCAATAATAAGGCATTTGTCAAAAAGAAGCAAATTATGCTGACAGCTTCAGTTTGTACTATTGGTGACGAAATTCTCATTGGTCAGA
>Ga0366819_10191_pt1 | contig 29506 bp, 25 predicted proteins | sample TotcelFGM3001N15_FD_207091 | JGI IMG/M metagenome (GOLD analysis project Ga0366819, IMG submission 207091) | Enriched cells from coal bed in the Powder River Basin, Montana, United States - Total cells FGM rep3 HSBNCT.FGM.300.1.N15 ... | reverse complement strand
GCAATGCCGACGACGGTAACGGTCGTCTTCGGCGGATTGTTTGCTGGAAACTCCACAAATGTAAACGTCGACGGCTCCTTTTCCTTCGCCATGATTCTGGCGCCGGGAACCACGGGAGATATCAGTGCGCAGGCATTTGATGACGACCTCCAGGCATCAAACATTGTCGTCAGCTATGTCACCTGAGCAAATTCGACGAACGAAAACGCGACCGGATCTTGATGTTGGAAGGAATGAAGATGCTCCGCTCATCGACAAGTTTTAGCGATCGGCAGTTCGGTCGGGACGTCCACGCAAGCCAGTCGGCCGCCGAGATGGCGGATCCGTCGCTGGCCGAAACACTGAAGAGAATTGTGCGTCGGATCCTCCGCACCCAGAGCTGCCGCACGCACTTCGAGGCGCGGGTCCTGGACGAGGCGCGGCGGCTGCTGAAGAACCAGTTCTGCGAGTTGGCGCGGGATACGCTCGAACGCTTGGTAGTCGACCAATTGTTGTGCGACGGTCACGAGGGACGAGTCGCGCTTGCCGGGTCAGGCATCGGAAGGCTGTGCCCGTCCACGCAGATGAGTATGTCTCATTCGACGTTTACGCGCCAGGCAGGCGTGGACGTGTCACGCGGGAAGAAGGAAATGACGTCATGAGTGCAGTTCACACGAACGATGTTTGCGTGGCGACACTCCGACCGGATGTCCCAGGTTCCATAATCGGGGGAGGCGGTTTTTTTGCTTGGCCGGACGATCGTCCGCCAACGTGGAGTGCGGTACGCCTGCCTCTTTGGCTCGCCGAAATCATGACGATGCAATGGGTGCTCGCAGCACTGGTGATGGCGGTCTTTGTCGCCGACGCGTGCGCCCCGCTGGGCGTCGCGATGTGGCTGCTGTACGCGGTTCCGCTGGTGTTGTCGCATCGAACCCCGCGCGTCAGCCAAGCTTACGCGCTGGCCGCCGCCAGCAGTGTCCTGCTCTTTTTGGCTTTGTTCCTGGCTCCGCCTGGATTCTCGTGGCTGGTCGAGGCTTTTAACAGGGCCACGTTCGCGTGTGTTCTATGGCTGGCCGCGGCATGGATCGTTCGCCACCGGACGGCGGAAGAGGCGTTGAAGCAAAGTGAAGCCCGCTCGTTGCAGCTGAACGAATCTCTCGAGCAGCGGGTTCGCACGCGGACCTCGCAGTTGGAGACCGCGAACCAGGAACTGGAAGCCTTTGCTTGTTCCGTTTCGCACGATTTGCGAGCGCCGCTCCGCGCGGTGGACGGTTTCGCACGGATTCTGGAGGAGGAACACGCCGCGCAATTGGACGACCAAGGACGGCGCGTGCTGGGGATCGTTCGCAGCGAAACCCATCGCATGGGGCGGTTGATCAATGATCTGCTCGATTTTTCGCGTCTCGGAAAACACGACATGCGTCTGGCCGACGCTGACATGACATCGCTGGTTCGAGAACAATTCGAGCAAGTCAAGGATCGCTTGGCGGATCGGCAGGTGGACTTTCGCTTGGGCGATTTACCGGTATCGCGGGCCGATCCGGCGCTGCTCCGTCAGGTTTGGTTCAATCTGCTCGACAACGCCCTCAAGTACAGTCAGCATCGGCGGCGCGTCGAGATCCGGATCGAAGGCACCAGACAGGGGTCTGAAGTCGTGTACTCGATCCGCGACAACGGTGCCGGGTTCGACATGCAATACGCAGGCAAGCTGTTCGGTGCATTCCAACGACTCCACGGCGCCGAAGAATTTGAGGGGACCGGCGTCGGACTGGCCCTGGTCAAACGCATCATTCGCCGCCATGGCGGACGCGTCTGGGCCGAAGCCAAGGTGGAACGAGGAGCGACATTTTATTTCACCCTGCCCGCGGCGGGGAATGGAACTGGGTGATCAGCTGTTTTTTTGAAGCGCCCAAGGTAAAGGGCCCTCCTCGTCCGCCGCTTCCGCGGCGGAAGAGGAGATCCCAGTGGAGGCCATCGAGAAACGGCGCTATTAAAGGGCGTGTGCCGCCTGCCAGCTTTGCTGGCAGGTTACCAAGATTGGCAGCTACAGCCATCGACCAATCTCTTCATTCACCTGCCGGACAAGCGGCTCAGGTGTCTTGCCAAGCTCCGGATTCTGGCGGTTAGTTCGTCTTTCTTATCCACCTGCCAGGCGAACAGACGATGGTGTAGGGAAAGCCGGAGCCGGCTAGCTGGCAGTCAAAATGGATAATCTGCCGTGAGATTGGTAAAATGCTTTCGTCCAGTAATTCACCGCATCATGGTGTTTTGCATCTTGAAAGGCGTCTTGAGTATGCTACAAAGAATGCCAATTCAATTCGAAACAGGACGCAAGGCTCGTCATCAAGGCATTCTGAGCTGTCCTGGGGCGGGCCGAAACAGCGGCGATGCGTCCAGGGGGTGTGTCGCCTTGCAGTGAATGACACAAAACGAAACCGGTGAGTATGGAACGCTCGAACGCGAATCTGACATCGCCATCCACTTTGTCGGTGATCCTCGTAGCATTCCTCTGGACGGCCTTGGTGGGGGGGTTGTTGTTGTCAGTTCGGCGGAATCACCAACGGCAGTTGGAGCAATTCGCTCGCATGGAGGCCCGTACTGCAATCGCTCGAGACCTGGCCCTTGTGCGCTGGAGCGGTCGGCATGGGGGCGTATACGTTCCCGCCACCAGTCACACGCCGCCCAACCCGTATTTGGCACACATGCCGGAGCGGGAGGTGACCACGCCTTCAGGCCGCCAATTGACCTTGATGAATTCCGCGTACATCCTCCGCCAGATCTATGGGGACAATGTCGGCGAAAGGCTCGCACCCGGACATGTTACTAGCCTTCGTGCGATGCGGCCCGACAACGCGCCGGATGCATGGGAGGCCGCCGCGCTGGAGGCTTTTGTGGCCGGCAAGGAGCAAGTCAGCGAGGTGGTGCAGATCGGCGGCCGGCCTCACTTTCGGCTGATGCAGCGGATGGCGGTCGAGGCACAGTGTTTGACGTGCCACAACACGCAGGACTACAAGCTGGGGGATGTCCGGGGTGGCATCAGCGTCGCCGTGGACTTGGCGCCATACATGGCGGCCGACGCGGCCATAACGACCCCATTGGCACTGACCCACGCCTCGATCTGGCTGCTGGGCTTGCTGGGCATCGTGGCAGGCTCGCGGCAGATTCGCGAGCGATTTCAGGAACGATTGGAGGTGGAGAACGCCCTGCGTTTGGACGAGGCGCGGCTGGAAGCCTTGCTGCAATTGAATCACAAATCCCGCGAGCCTTTCGCCGAACTCATCCATTTCGCGATGGAGGAATCCGTGCGGCTGACCGGCAGCCAAGTCGGATACGTGGCTCTCGTCAGCGAAGATGAAAGCGTGCTCACGATGCACGCCTGGTCGAAAACGGCCCTGCACCAATGCGCGATGCAGGACAAGCCGCAGGTCTATCCGTTGGCCTCGACGGGTTTGTGGGGCGAGGCCGTCCGGCGGCGGGAGCCGGTGATTACGAACGATTACGCGAGTTCCAACCCGAGCAAGCGAGGTCTCCCCGAAAACCACGTTCCCGTGACGCGGCATATGAATGTTCCCATTTTTGATGGCGAGCGGATCGTCATCGTGGCCGGCGTGGGGAACAAGCCGGGCGAATATGATGAATCGGACGTTCGCCAGGTGACGTTGCTGATGTCCGAACTGTGGAGGATTGCACAATGGCAGCAGGCGGAAGCTGCCGTACGGCGCGGCGAGGAAATGTATCGCAGCCTGGTCGAGCACCTGCCGCAGCGGATCATTGTCAAGGATCGGAATTCGGTGTTCGTCTCCTGCAATGCGAACTTTGCTCGCGAACATGCTTTGCAGCCGGACCAGATCGCGGGGCTGGATGATTTTGCGTTTTATCCGAGCGACTTGGCGGAGAAGTATCGCGAGGACGATCGAGCGGTGATGGCCGCCGAGATTCCAAGCGAATTGGAAGAATTGAACCAAATCGACGGCCGGGACCGCTGGGTTCACGTCCATAAGGTGCCGTATCGTGACGATTTGGGCCAAGTCGTCGGCGTCCTGGGGATCTTCGAGGACGTCACTAGCCGCAAACAGGCGGAAGAGGAGATCCGCAGTTTGAATCAATCGCTGGAGCAGCGGGTACAGGAGCGCACAGCCCAGTTGCTGGCCGCCAATGGCGAGCTGGAAGCCTTTAGCTATTCCGTCTCGCACGACCTGCGGGCGCCGCTGCGGGCCATCCATGGTTTCGCGCGGATCCTGATGGACGACTATCAGCAGCAACTGGACGAGCAAGGCCGGCACGTGCTGAACGTGGTGTGTAGCGAAGCCCGGCGGATGGGGCGGCTGATCGACGATTTGTTGAACTTCTGCCGGCTGGGCAAGTGCGCGCTGCAAGTGGCTTGCATAGACATGGAAGGAATGGTCCGGGAGGTGTACTGCGAACTCCAGCAGGGCGCCGCCGGCCGCCACGTGGAACTGCATCAGGACCGCTTGCCCGCCGCCACCGCCGACCCGATTCTCGTGCGGCAGGTTTGGGTAAATTTACTCGACAATGCCTTGAAGTATACTCGGCGCCAAGCTCGCGCGCGGATCGAAATCGGCGGTTCCACGGCGAACGGCGAGAGCGTCTACCATGTTCGCGACAATGGCGTCGGTCTCGACACGCGGTATGCCGATAAACTGTTTCGGGTCTTCGAACGATTGCATGAGCCGGGCGAATTCGAAGGCACCGGTGTCGGCTTGGCGACGGTCCAGCGGATTGTCCATTTGCACGGCGGCCAGGTTTGGGTGGAATCCGAACCGGAACAGGGAGCCACGTTTTTCTTCACGCTGCCCGGACGAGGGCGTGTTTAGCCGCCACGGCGGCGACAGATCGCCCTCATAGCGGACATCGGACATTCGATTTCGTTCAAGTTAATTCTTGGGTCCGAACGATTCGAATTTCGACCTTCGGATTCGTTGGCAGCCTTCGGCTGCGTCAAGGAGAAGTCAATGCAATCGGCGAGCGAACAACTCCCCCAAGCGGTCGAAGTGCTGCTGGTCGAAGACAATCCGTATGACGCGGAACTGATCTTGCGGGCGTTCCGCAGGGAAGGCTTGGCCAACGACGTAATCTGGCTGCGGGACGGAGTCGCGGCCTTGGAGTATTTGTTCGGCCAGGCCTGCGATGAACCGCCCGCCCTGGGCGGCCTTCCGTCGAAGCTCGTCTTGCTGGACTTGAAGCTGCCCAAGGTCGATGGTCAAGAAGTCCTGCAGCGGATCAAGAGCGATCCCCGCACGCGGAGCATTCCCGTGGTCATGCTTACCTCGTCCCGCGAGGAATCCGACATCTTGCGTTCCTACGACGCCGGCGTGAACAGTTATGTGGTGAAACCCGTGGACTTTGACGAATTCACCGAGGCCGTGCGGCAACTGGGACTGTACTGGCTGACGGGCAACCAGCCGCCCGAACGCAGAATCCTGGTCCGCGAAACGCCTCGCTAAGAGATTCGGTGCTGGAAAAGTGATAATATATTTTGGGTTTCCCTGCTGGGCGGCCGGTTCCGGGCCTCCGATCTCAAGCTTGCCTTCGGCTGTCAGCTGTCGAAGACTCCCGCGCCGAAGCCTTCGCGGCGATGGAGGCCCGCGGGAGCCGTTGTCGATTGTCCGGGAGTGCGATGCGGCGGCGGAGGCGTCGTTTGAGCCGGTTCGATCTGCTTGGTCGTCGCCCGTGTTCCAGACTCGGGCACGAGGTTGGCATCGAAATCGTCCTCGCCGTAATCGTCGTCGTAACGCGACGCGTAGCCCGGCTCCTTGGCACGCTCCAACTCGCTTTGATACTCGGCAATCACGCGCGATTGGATCATTTCCCGGCACGCCGAGTTGATCGGATGAGCGATGTCCGCGTACAGTTTGGCACGTCCTTCCGCATCGCGCGTCGCACGCTCCTGCGACTGCGGCCCGCCGCATTGATTACAGTAGCGGGCCCGCAAGTGATTCTTGGCACCGCATTTCGGGCAATGCGACGTCAGTTTGCGGCTGGGCATGGCCACGAACGGGCCGTTGGTTCCGTCGATGATCTTCAGGTCCCGCACCACAAAGCTGTCATCAAAGGTGACCGAACAGAACGCCCGCAGCCGATCATCCGAGTCTTCCATGAGTTTCACGCGAACCTCGGTGATGTCCATATAGCGTCTCCTCAAACTGGCTCGCTGTTTCATGTCGTTACCACAAAAACCGCTCCCACACCCGTCGCCCGCAATCGCGCAGCGATCGCTCGCGCGTGACTCGCGTGGCGGCAAAGCCCCACATAACTCGTGCCGCTGCCGCTCATCTGATGTCCCAGGCAATTCAGCCGCCCAAAGGCGTCCTGCAATCGTCCGATCCACGGCGACAAACGCTCGGCCGCGTTCTGCAGCCGATTGAACAGCAGCCGGCCCAGCTGCACGACGTCACCATCGCGGGCCGCAGCCAAGATCGGCCCTGCATGCCGAGGCTGTTCCGCCGGCGAGCACGCTCGGTACACCGCGGCGGTTGCCAAGCCGGCGGGTGGCCGGGCGATGACCAAGTTCAGCGGTTTGACGCCTTCGACCGGTTCGATCCGCTCACCTCGACCACGACACAGGCAGGGACCGCCATGCAGGAAAAACGGCACATCACTCCCTAACTCCGCAGCCACTTCGGCCAATTGCCGGCGGCTCCAGCCTAATCCCCAAGCGAGGTTCGCAGCCACCAAAACCGCCGCCGCATCGCTCGAAGCCCCTCCCAGTCCGGCGGACGCGGGAATTCGTTTGACCAGCCTCACGTCGGCCCCTGTCTCCACACCGGCGCGCCGCTGCAAGAGAGCCAAGCTCCGTAGCGCGAGATTGTCTTCCGGGGCGGGAACCGCTTCCCATATGCCACCGCCGACGGCGCCGTGACGCGTTCGATAGCCTTCCACACCATGCGCCCAACGGCACGACAGACTCAGAGTCTTTGTCGAGTTCGCCGCCAACGACACGCGATCGTACAGGCCGACGGGCGCCATGAGGGTTTCCAACTCATGAAAGCCGTCGGCGCGCCGAGACAGGATCTCCAGAAATAAGTTCACTTTGGCCGGGGCGTCTACCTCGACCAGCGTGCCGCGATGACGAACGTACATAACCCGTGTGGACGCTCCACACTGCCCCCCTTGTCACGCTAAACATTGACGCCAATACGTCGCAGGAACTGCCCGACGGGTGGGCGCCGATAACCGCGGTCCGGTCGTTGGCCGACCCACCCCACAGGCATTCTAATGAGCTGGGCTCATGGGTCAAGGCGACCCGGTCTTTTCTGCCTGCGCCGTTCGCAACCTATTCCGCGGGGACCACTTTGCCGAGTTGGTCTGTGGTGCGTTTCCGCATCTCGGCAACCGGCACCATCTCGTGTTCCCGAACTTCCTCGACGTTGAGGTGTGAATGCAGGAGTTTCAACAGGCCGGCGGTCGTCTTTTTGATCGCGCGACCGATGACAGAGGTTTTCATGGGAGCAGCACGCCCCTTGCACATTGTGGAGGGGGCTTTTCGTGGTCGGATTGCTGCCGCTCGGTGCTGTCGGGCGGAGCAAATGCACGGTCACTCCTGTCCGGGCCCGGGTCGGTTGATTAGTCTGGCTCGGGTGTTCAGGATCCAGCCACCCAACGCCCTATTTTCCGAGAACCTTCCCGCCGAAGCAGGCCCATTGTCTTCAATACCCGTTACCCGCCGGCGATGGTCGAGCTGCCTGCCGAGGTGGGAGACCATGCGTCGTTTCCGTTCGCGCTACTGCTGGTGGGACATGGCAACAGTCTAGCGTAATTCATTGTCGCTGCAAGGGTTGGACTTTCTGCCTGACTTTCTGCCTGCCGACAGGCAGATGCGCGCCGCAGATTTTTGGGCAAGTCGGTTTTCACGGTCGCTTTCCGCCGCCGACCCGCCCAACTCAGCCCTTCAGCGAACTTGTGATCCAGATTCCTGCCAGCACCAATTCCGGGACGACCTGGGCTTCTGGCAGGAACGCGGCGAGCCGCTCCGCGTCGCCGCCGGCAACGAATACTTGCGGAGCGGCTTCCAGTCGATCCGACATCCGTTGAACCAACTCGCGCACCGCTCCGACTTGTCCCCAAAACAAGCCGCTGCGAATGGCCGCAGCCGTGGATTTGCCCACCACCGCCGGCGGTTCGGCGGTCGGATCGTAATCCACCTCGGGCAACAAATCTGTGCCTTCCGCCAGCGCCTTGGCGGTGAGTCGGAATCCGGCCAGAATCACGCCGCCCTCAAATGCGCCGGCGGCGGATACCAGATCGACCGTGATCGCGGTACCGGCGTCGATCACGACTGCAGGGCGGTCCGGCGACCGCAGGCGATTCACAGCGACGGCGGCCAACAGCCGGTCGCTGCCGACACGGTGCGGATGCTCGACGTGGATCGCCAACGGCAGATTTTCGTGCTGCAGCAGACGATAACGATCACGCGGCCGGCGCTGTTGAACCCACGCCGCCAGCCGAGATTCCACCTGGCGATGCACGCTTGCGGCGCACCATGCCAACGGCACCTGCGGCAGCAGAGCGGAAAGCGGCTCGAACGCCGCTTCGCCGGTGGGGATTTTCCAGACCTCCGCCGGCTGCGGCAAACCGTCTCCGTCGTCGCCCAGGAACAGTCCCAGCTTGATTTGGTGGTTGCCGATGTCAACGGCTAACAGATGCACGGTACTGCGCAGTGCTCCCAGAAAGTGTCGGATCCCAGAGCGTCACCCCTCACGGCTTTTTCTTCTTCCTGGGCTCTTCGTCGGCGTCAGGCTTCTGCACGTAGAATTGCATCAAGTCGGAAAAGGAACGCATGGGCTCCTTGCCCTCGGCCATGGCGTCTGTGATCGGCCGAACCGGTTTGGGTTTGCTGGGGCGAACCTCGGTGACCCGAGGCCGACCACCGCCACCGCCTCCGCCGCGCTGACCGTATGGTTGTCGGCCGTCAGGCCGCCGGCCTTCGGGACGACGGCCTTGCGGCGGCCGCCCCGTCTTGCCTTCCGGACGGCCCTCCTGTCTGTCGGACGACGCCGCTCGCTCGCGACGTTCCGGCGCCGGCCGCTCGGTACCGGGCTTGATGGCCGTCAAGGACACACGGCGGCGTTGCTTGTCGACGTCGACCACCCACACGTTCAGGATGTCGCCGACGCTGACGACTTCGTGCGGATCTTTGACGAAGCGATCCGCCAAGCGGCTGATGTGGATCAAGCCGCTGTCCGGCAGGCCGATATCCACAAAAGCTCCGAAGTCGACGACGTTCAGGACCGTGCCCGTCAACTCCATTCCCGGATGCAAGTGCTCCAGTTTGATGATCTCGCGGCGAAAAGCCGGCTGCGCCAAATCCTCGCGAGGATCACGGCCGGGCCGTTTCAGGGAGTTCAAGATATCGTGCAGCAAATGCTCGCCGACGCCCAACTCGCGCGCCATTTGCGCCACGTTCGCGCGGGCGGCTCGCTCGGCCAGCGAGACCTGCGATGACGCTTCGTCGGCAACGTTCTCCGTCGGCGGAACACTCTCCGCCGGAGCCGGAACGATCTCCGCTGGAGCCTGCGTGGATTCGCTGATCGCTGCGGGGGATTCCGCTTCGGCGGCGGGTTCGCCCGAAGGCGGCTCCAGGGCGGGCTCGGCTTGCGGCGCGGCGATCGTCGGCGAATCGGCCGGCTGCGCCTCGAGTGCAGCAGGTTCGGGTTCGAGTGCAGGTTCGGGTTCCGCAGACGGCTGGGGGGGCGTTGATTCCGCCTGAGCCTCATGGCCCACGCCCTCTCCGAACACCGGCCGCGGCGTATCCTCGATCTTGCCGCGGCTCGCCATCTGGCTGGCCAATTCGGCTTCGCTGCCCCCCAGTTGTTCGATCACGCGCTGCGCGATGTCATAACTTTCCGGGTGAATCCAAGTCGCATCCAGCGGGTTGTCGCCGCCGATGATCTTGAGGAAGCCCGCCGCTTGGACGAAGGTGGCGTCGCCGAATCCTGGCACTTTGCGAAACTGGTCGCGGCTGCGAAAAGGACCATGTTTCTGCCGGTACTCGTACATCCGCCGCGCCGTCAACTGGTTCAAACCCGACACGTAACGTAACAGCGCCGGGCTGGCCGTATTGGCATCGACGCCGACGAAGTTCACACAGGATTCGACAACGGCGTCCAGCGATTCCTCCAAATGCTTCGATTTGACGTCGTGCTGGTACAACCCCACGCCGATGTTCGCGGGATTGATCTTCACCAATTCCGACAAAGGATCTTGCAGTCGGCGGCCGATCGACACGGCACTCCGCAGCACCGGATCGAAACGCGGCAATTCTTCGCGGCCCACGCCGCTGGTCGAATACACGCTGGCACCGGCTTCGTTCACAATCGCATATTGGACGTCGGAATCTTTCAATTCGTGGGCGATAATGTCAGCGATCAGCCGCTCGGTCTCTCGGCACGCGGTGCCGTTGCCGATCGCGATCACGGGAATGTGATACATCAGGACCATCTCGACCACTTGCTGCCGGCCGCGCCGGACGATGTCGTCCTTGCCGATGACGTGGATGACGGTGTGGCCGAGCACATTGCCGAATTCGTCCAAGGCGGCCAGTTTGCAGCCGCTCCGGAAGCCCGGGTCCACCGCCAGAACGCGACGATCCCGGACCGGCGATTGCAGCAGCAACTGGCGCAGATTGCGAGCGAACACTTGAACCGCGTGCAACTCGGCCCTTTCCGTCAACTCGCGCCGCACCTCGCGTTCCAAGCTGGGCAGCAGCAGCCGGCCGAGGGCATCCCGCAGACAAACCCGCAAGAACTCGGCATGAGGATGATCCGGACGAATCAAACGCTGCTCGGCGCGCTGGTGCAATGGCCCTAGGTCAACGTCGATCTTGACGCGAAGAATCTTCGAACGTTCGCCCCGATTGATGGCCAGCAGCCGATGGGGAGGAATCTTGGCCAGCGGCTCCTGGTAGCGAAAATAATCCTTGAAGGATTCGATTTTCTTCTCACGCTTCCGCTGTTTGGCTTCCTTGCGGCTCTTGGCGGCTAATTGCTTGATCGACAGTTTTGCCTCGACACGCGCGGCCAGCGGCGCTTTGGACGCGCGTTTCGCGGAAACTTGAACGGCATGGCCGGCCGGTTCACCGGGCGCGGCGGACGACGTCTCCGCCGCTGTTTCAACGGACTCGAGCGCCGCAGTCGATGCGGCCGCCGTTTCGGCCGGCTCGGCGGCCGATGCTTCGGCTGGAATCGCGTCTGACGCGGCGACGTCTTCCGCAGCGGCGGCCGAAGTGGATTCTGCAACGGGGCAAGGCGTTTTGTCCGGGGCGACAGCCGGTGGGGCATCGCCGGGTATCAGCTCGGCGTCTGAAATGACCGGCGACGACTCGGCAGACATCGTTTCCGCGCCCGGCGGCTCTATCGCCGGCGTGTCGGCAAGCGACGCTTCGGTCTCCGGCGTTTCCGCGACCGACGCTTCGGTAATCGGCGTTCGGTCGGCCGGCTGTTCCTCCGCCGACACGCCCTCGTCTACCGCCTGCTCTTCGTCGTGCTCTTCGTCATGCTCTTCGCCGTGCTCTTCGTCATGTTCTTCGTCATGTTCTTCGTCATGTTCTTCGTGGGCGGCGTCCTCATCCTCGTCGACGTCCGGGTGCTCGTGGGACTCTTCCTCGTCGCTGTCACCGTCTTCGGGCTCGTCCGTGTGTTCGGCCTCCTCGATACGCACGCTGACAAGTTTGCCGGATTTTTTCATCAATTCCCGCAGTTCGTCCCGCAGGGGATAGTTCTCGGAGAAGATTTCGGCGACCAAGTGCCCTGCCCCTTGCAGGACGTCGGCGGCGGCGGGCAAGCCCTTTTCGGCGTTGACGAATTCGCCGGCTCGCGCCTCCAGGTCGGCCGCGGCCGATTGCTCGGTGACAATCTCGTGGGCCAAAGCATCCAAGCCTCGACTGCGAGCCAGTCCGGCCAGCGTCTGCTTCTTGGGCTTGAAGGGCAAATACAGATCTTCCAGACGCCTCAGGGAATCGGCCGCTTGGATACGGGCAACCAGATCACTCGTCGCTCGGCCTTGCGTTTCCAGCGACTTGAGGATCCGCTGTTTGCGATCGGTCAGAGCGCGCAGCCGATTCACCACTTCCTGAACCCGGCGGATCTGCTCTTCGTCCAGTCCGCCGGTTTGATCCTTTCGGTATCGCGTGACAAACGGGACCGTATTGCCGTCATCCAGCAACTCGACCGTGACCTGAACTCTGTCCAAAGGCAGAGCGACTTCTCGCGCCACTTGCCCTAGATCAATTTGAATCATAGTTTCCATAGCCGCCCCACAGGAGGTCGCTAACTCGCCCGCTCACGCGTCGATACACCGCCGCAGAATGAAGCAATCTAAGCCCTGGTCCAGCCATTTGTCAAGGATTCGCCCCCCGTCTTCTTGGAGAGTTCCAAAAACTTTCACCCTGCAGCGGCTCTAAATCCCCACGCTCTCGTAGACCGCCCGCACCCGGCGTAACGCCAAGTACTGGATCCACCCGATTACGCCCAGGCTTAACGCAAACGGAAGAACCTCGCGAAAGTTCAACTCCAATTCCTGCAAATACGCAACGGTGTAAGCGACGTGGCAGAAATAGCCCGCTAGTGCCAGGCCCGTGACGTAGATGACCAAATCGCCGCGGAATCGCAGCACGGCAAACGCGACCAGCACGTGGTACAACAACGCCAGCGGACTTTTCGCGCTGGTCGTGACGAACAAGAAGATGGTCAGCAGCAGCACGTCCCATGTGGCCCACAGAAATACCACGGCGGGCCGCTCGGAACGCCGCAAACGGCGCTGAAAGATCCACGCTCCCAAGCACCACGAAGCGCACAGCGCGGTCGAGGCCACGTGGAATTGCACCGTCTGTTCCGGCAACTGCAGGATCCAGAAGCAAATCAAGTGATACACATAAAACGTGGTGACCGCGGTCCAGGTCGCCGCCAGCCCCGGCTGTTGCCGCGCCCATCGCCAAATGCGGCGATCCACGCTCAGCGGCCGCGCCAAAATCGGCTCGTCCTCCAGCGTCCGCCGCAGGTCCGCGGCTAATTCGCCCGCGGTGGCGTACCGCGAGCCCGGCTCCTTTTCCAAGCACTTCAGGCAGATCGTATCCAAGTCGCGAGGTACGCGGCGATCCAATTTCCGCGGCGCGATGACTTCTTGTTCCTGAATTTTCCGCAGGGTGTCCAGCAGATTCGCCGGCTCGTTTTGGATCGGCGGCCTGCCCGTCAGGATCTCGTACAGGATGGCCCCTAACGAGTACACGTCGGAGGCCGCCGTTACGCGATCCGCGGATCCCCGAGCCTGTTCCGGAGACATGTACCCCGGCGTGCCCATGACATCCCCGGCAGCAGTCAGCGACGAGTCGTGATGCAGCAGCTTGGCCAAGCCGAAATCGGTGACGCGCGGGCGGCCGCACCGATCGAGCAAGATGTTGGAAGGTTTCAGATCGCGGTGCACGACCCCTTGCTCGTGCGCGTGAGCGACGGCCAGGCATACGGCGTACAGCATTTCGATCGCTTCCCGCTGGGACAAGTCCGGCGATTCGAGCCGCTCGGCCAAACTGGGGCCGTCGATCAGCTTCATCGAGAAAAAGTGCTCGCCTTCGTACTGACCGACCTCATAGATCGGCACGATGCCTTCGTGATCCAGCCGCGCCGCCGCTGCCGCCTCGGCGTGAAATCGCTGGACGTCGGCGGTTGAAGCGAACTTGCCGGCCCGGATCATCTTGAGGGCCACCATGCGATCCGGCTGCCGCTGGCGAGCGCGGAAGACGACGCCCATCCCGCCGCGGCCGATCTGCTCCAGCAACTCGTAACCCGCAAAGGCCTCGTGGGCCCGATGTGCGGGCTCGGTGCAAGCGGGCGACGACATGCCGCTGGCCAATGTCGGCAGAAAGGCGTCCATCATCCCGGGAACAAATCGTCCGGATTCCGCCAGCAAGTCGCCATCGGCTTCCCGGTCCAACATCGCTTCGACGGCGCTGCGCAAGTGCGGATGCTCGCCGCAAACCGCGTCTAAGCGAGGCGTGCGCTCGGCCGGCGCCAAGTCGCAAACCTGAGCGAAAATGCGCGCCACGATGTCATATTCAGCCGGCGTCATGGTCGCTCAATTGGGTCAGAAGCCAAGCCCGCGCGGTCCGCCAGTCGTTCTTGACGGTGGCCGGCGAGACGTCCAGCGTATGGGCCGTCTCCTCGACGGTCAATCCGCCGAAAAAACGCAACTCGACCACGCGAGCATGACGCTCGTTCAGCCGCGCCAATTCCTTGAGCAAGTCGTCCAGGGCCACGATCTCCATGGGGTTGCGGCCTTTGGCCAATCCGAGCGTGTCCACCAGCGGCACGTCGCGCCGCCCGGCGCCGCGTTTTTCCGCCGCCCGCCCGCGGGCATGATCGACCAAGATCCGCCGCATCATGCTGGCCGCCACCGCGCAAAAGTGAGCGCGATTCTGCCATTGGACGCGCGTCTGGTCGACCATCCGCAAGAAAGCCTCGTGGACCAGGGCCGTCGGCTGCAGTGTATGATCCGGACGCTCGTCGCGCAAGCGCTGGGCGGCAATCGCTCTTAACTCGTCGTAGACCAGCGGCAACAGGGCCTCGAGCGCCGCCCGCTGGCCCTGGCAAGCCTGTAACAACAGCCGCGTCGTTTCCCCTTGCTGGTCAGACATGGCTTGGGCTCCCTTGGTGCGGTCGTCGGCATAGCGCGCGATTGGCTCCCATGACGGCGAAAAAGCCGAGGGAAACTCGTTGAATGACGCTCTCTTGAATGACGCTGGGCGACTATTTTTCGGCCAGGATTTGCTCGACGGCCTCTTGGGCCTTGGAGTGTCCTTGAGCGGCCGCTTTGCGATACCATTGTTCCGCGTGCGCCAAGTCCGTTTTCACGCCGATGCCGTAGGCATAGTTCATGCCCATCGCGTATTCCGCGTCGGCATGCCCCTGCTCGGCGGCCTTGCGATACCATGCGATCGCCTCGTCATAATTTTGGGCGACCTGCATCCCGTACGCGTACCAGGTGGCCAAAGCGTGCTGGCCGTTCGCATTGCCCTGGCGGGCGGATTTTTCATACCACTTTCGCGCCTCGGCAAAATCCTGCTCGACGCCGCGGCCGTTCTCGTAACAGCGGGCCAGCTTGTACTGGGCCTCGGCGTCTCCCTGACCAGCCGCGGTGCGGTACGTGTCGGCGATATCGGTTCCCGATGCGCTGTCGCGGTCCGTGCCCTGATGCCGCCGCTCGCGCCGAAACGCTCTTAGCGCCTCGTCCTCGTCGGCCAAGATTTCCGCCAGTGTATCCAGGCGGACGATCCGCAGCACCTCCCGCATCGACTCGGCCACGTTGCACATCTTCAGGCTGACCTCGTGCGCAAGGCAGCGTTTTGACAAGATCGCCAGCTGGCCGAGCATCGCGGAGGACATGAATGACACGCCGTCAAAATTCAACAACAACTGGCGCGTTCCGGGCTGGACGGCCAGTTCCACCAACTCGCCGCCGACCTCGCGAATGCGGAATTCGTCCGACAATTCGACATCCACAAACCTGACGACCAACACGCCGTTACGAGTCTCTGACAATGTCGCTGCCATGGTACCACCCTTGGGATTATGATTCTCGGCCCGCCCCGGGACTGGAAAACGCACCACGCCCTGCGGCGTATTCTGAATGAAAAGGTACCGCTTTCAGTGGCCTGGGTCAAGAATGATAGTCTGGAATTGGCCGGGGTCATCAAGCCGTGGTGCATTCAAGCCGCGTGATGCGTTCCCCACGTTTCCCGTTGCGTTGTGGGCATCGGGTCTTACAATAGGCGAACATGCCGAAGACCGCTTTCCGCAATTATCATGTCTCCGCCCAACTGGCCGGGTGCAGGTTGGCTGCCGCTTTGCGCCAGTGGCGCCCCGAGGATTCGTGGTCGCAAATCCGGCGGCTGATCCAGCATCGGCACGTGCAGGTCAATGGAAATCTGTGTGCGGACGAAGCCCGGCCGCTGAAAACCGGCGACGTCGTCAAAGTCTGGCAAGAACCGGTCGCCGGCCCGGCGCGCGCCGACGACGTGCGCGTCTCCTATCTCGACGCGCATTTGATCGTGGTGGAAAAACCGGCGGGCGTGACGACGCTGCGGCATTCGGAAGAGCGGCATTGGTCCCAGCGGCGGCGTCAGTTTCAACCGACGCTCGACGAGATGATCCGGCAGATTCTCGCCCGCAAGTCGAAGTCCGACCGACCGCCGAGCCGAGGTCGCCGCCCGGAGCCGCCGTCGCTTCGGGCCGTTCACCGGCTGGATCGCGATACCAGCGGCCTGATGGTCTTTGCCCGCACGGCCGAAGCCGAACGGCAACTGGTACGGATGTTCCGCAAGCACGATTTGCATCGCGCCTATTTGGCCGTCGCGCATGGCCGCGTCGAGGCGCAGACGATCGAGTCGCACCTGATCCGCGACCGGGGCGACGGGCTGCGCGGCAGTACGCGGCAAGCCGGCGAGGGCCAGCGGGCAGTGACCCACATTCGGCCGCTGGAGTACTTGAACGGGTACACGCTGGTCGAATGCCGGCTGGAAACCGGCCGCACCCATCAGATCCGCATCCACCTGGCAGAAGCCGGCCACATGGTCTGCGGCGAGAAGGTTTACGTGCGGCCGCTGCACGGCAAAGCCACGCCGGATCACAGTGGGGCGCAGCGGCACGCGCTGCACGCGGCGGAATTGGGCTTCGTTCATCCGGTCACCGGGCAGCCGCTCAAATTTCAAATGCCTCTGCCCGATGACATGGCCCGGTTGCTGAAACGGCTCCGCAACACGAAGTAGGGCTATGGCCCTGTCAACATTGCTGCTTAGGGGGTCGGGCGTTCAAAATTCAATTTTGGCCGACCACGGCTCGGCTCGATGGACAGATTCAGTCCTTCCAGATATCCGCTGTGCGGGCCGCGACGTCGGGCATTGCCGGCAAGGCGGCGCTGGGAGACGGCTCGTACCAGAACGTGGCGGTGGACCAATCGTCTTGGGTTTCGAGCAGACCGTTCTTCCAGGCAATCTGCTGGATCGTGATCCGGGCTTCCTGCTGCCAGGCGATCGGGTCCGGCAGGTGCCAGCGATACATGGACACGAAGTTCTTGTCGTTCAAGCTGCAACCGTTGTACAAGAACGGCGCGACTTGGATCCCCCAGGCCAAGCCCACGTAGTCCTCGCTGCCGGTGCCGACGATCGTCGCCCACTCGCGATCGCCATCCATGAAGACCTTCACTTCGCCTTCGCCCCACCACTGGTCCGGGGTCAAGTTGCGGATGCCGATGACGGCGCCGACGAAGCGGCCTTTCTGCTTGCGCTGAGGCAGCAACTCGAAATCCTGCTTTTCGGTCGTCGGGTTCTCGCGGCGGAACAGCACGTGCAGCCGGCCCACGTCCGCCGGATGCTTGTCGCCGAGCGTATATCCGATTTGAAAATAGAGGGGAACGGCCTTTTCACCTTCGTTGGTAAACGTCAGCCTGGCTCGCGTGGTAAATGGCATGGGCAGCCACAGATTGCGCCCGCCGGTCGGGCCGACCGAGTGGACGGCGGAATGGTAGGACGTGATCCGCCCGTGGGCAAAACCGAACAAGTCGCCGATCGGGCATTCCAAGCTGGGGTGCTGCTGGCCTTCCCAGTACGCGCGGATCACACATGCCCGTTGCACGGCCGGATTCCGCTCGGTCGTGATCCAGATGTGGCGAATCGTGCCGGAGCCTTCGATGTCGCACAGCTGGACGGTTTCGCCCGGCTTGATCTGGCGCGCCGGCGCTCCTTTGCGGCCGGCCCCCAGGTGACTGGCCGCTTGGCCGCCTTCGCCGGGTGCTCCGGTCGGATTCTCGAACGAGATCGAACGAGAAATCAAGCCGGTATCCAGCAGATACGGCTGATGGATGACGTCGGCTGGGTGCTGGGCGTGCAATGCGGGTGGAGCGGCGAGGACCAACGCCATGTTGGCGGCGGCGAACAGGAACACGGTCAGCGAGCGAAGCGTGGCGGACATCGGGGGGTTCCTTTGCGGCAGAGGGTTCACGGATTGAGTTTCGTTGGCCATCGCAACAACGCGATCGGACGTGAATCAGGGTAGGACACCGCCCGGCGCTTGTCCAGCAGGCTCGTTTTTGAGTACGGCGACTGATTTGCCGCTGTGCACGATGGCCCGCAGCGGAAACCGAGCATCGGGCCGCAGATGACGTCGGTTCAACGCGATCAAGATCGACGGAAACGATAACTGGCGATCGTTGACTTCGGCCGTCTACCTCGAAACGTCCGGCGACGTTAAACTCATTGGCATGACCACGAAACCAATCCACGCGCGCGGCGTAAGAATTGCATTGGTACAGATGCGCTGTACCGACTCGAAACAGGCGAACGTAGCGACTGCCTTGGCGCGCATCGCCGAGGCGGCGGCCCAAGGCGCGGAACTCGTGTGCCTGCAGGAGTTGTTCCACGGTCTATATCCGTGCCAAAGCGAAGACCATGCCCGCTTTGCCGATGCCGAACCGATTCCAGGCCCGACCAGCGATGCGCTGGCACAGGCTGCCGCCACGCATGGTGTGGTGGTCATCGGCTCGCTGTTCGAGCGCCGGGCTCCCGGCATGTATCACAACACGGCCGCGGTCTGGGACGCCGACGGGACGCTGTGCGGTTTGTACCGCAAGATGCATATCCCGGACGATCCCCTGTACTACGAAAAATTCTACTTCACGCCCGGGGACCTGGGCTTCCGCAGCTTTGCCACTCGCATCGGCCGGATCGGGGCGTGCGTGTGCTGGGATCAATGGTTTCCCGAAGCCGCTCGGCTGACGGCGATGGGCGGCGCGGAAATTCTGTTCTATCCCACCGCCATCGGCTGGCTGCCGGAGGAAAAGGATACGTACGGCCCCAGCCAGCACGCCGCGTGGGAGACGATGATGCGCAGCCACGCCATCGCCAACGGCGTCTTCGTGGCCGCGCCCAACCGCGTCGGTTTGGAAGGCCAGCTGCAATTCTGGGGCGCGTCGTTCGTGGCCGATCCTTACGGCAACGTTATCGCGCGCGCACCGCATGACGCCGAAGCGGTGCTGGTCGTCGACTGTGACTTGAGCGTGATCGACACGGCGCGCACGCATTGGCCGTTTTTGCGCGACCGGCGGATCGACGCCTACGGCGATTTGACTCGGCGGTACATCGATGTCTAGCACGTGCATGTTACGAATGAGCAACAAAAACGGCAGTAGATTTGTTGATCTGGCGTGCGGTGGCAGGCACGTCCCGCACATGGTACCATTTCAACATGCTTTGGCAGCTTGTACGGCGGGATGCGCTGGTCGATGGCCACCGGAAACTCGCCATACCTTCCCACCGGTTTTTACTAACCTTGTTTCTTGAGGATTCACACCATGTTACGCAGATTTCGTTCTGGAATGTTCCTGACGATCGCCTTCGCTTTGTTCGCCTCGGCGGTCGGCACGGCTTGGTCGGCGGACGATCCTTCGCGGCCGCGGAAGCAAGCCGAGTTGCTGGTTCGCCTGCCGGATTATTGCAACACCCCGGACGGGATGTGCCTGTATCCCGACGGCAATATCATCCTGGCGGTGCCGAACGTCAACGACCAGTCGCAGCCGGCGGTGCTGATGAAGATCACGCCGGACAACAAGGCGGAGTTGTTCTATCGTCCGCCGGCGCATCCCGATACGGGCAAGGCGTTTCCCTTCGGAATTTGCGTCGGGCCCAACGGCGACTTGTTTTACGCAGACCTGCAATGGTTCGCCAATCCCGCCGAGCCGAACTACAAGTCCCGCGTGATGCGGATTCCGATGAAGGACGGCAAGCCGGGCGAAGCGGTTGTGTTTTGTTCCGGGCTGGTCGTCGCCAATGCGGTGATCGTCAAGGATGGCTGGTTGTATACCAGCGACACGATCATGGTTCCCGGCTCCAAGCCCCTGATCACCGGCGTGTTTCGCTTCCGACTGGAGGAAGAGGGTGTCGAGATTAAGCGGCCGCTGCAGGAAGATCCGCACCTGATCGCGACGATGGAGACGCACAATCCGGACGTCGGCTTCGGCGCGGACGGACTGACGTTTGACAGCAAAGGCAATCTGTACATCGGCAATTTCGCCGACGGCACGTTGCACCAAGTCAAGTTCGATGCGCAGGGCAAGCCTCAGCCCGCGACGATTTTCGCCCGAGCGCCATTCATGAAGAGCTGCGACGGCATCTTCTGCGACTTGGCGACGGACAAGATCTACATCGCCGATTCGCTCGCCAATGCGGTTCAAGTTGTGACGCCGAAGGGCCGGGTCTATACGTTGGCTCAGGATCCGGAAAATGACGGCGCGGGCGGGCTGCTGGACCAGCCAGCCGAAGTGCTGATCCGGGGCCGCGAAATCATCGCATCGAACTTCGATTTCCCCGTCCCCGGCGGCGTGAACACCAAATTCGAAGTGCCCAATACGCTGGTGCGGATTCCGCTGGACTGAGACGCGGTCTGAAAATCCGCCTGGCCGCGACTTCGCCTGGATTGATCGTAGAACGGAATTAATTCCGTTTGCACGGCGAACACGCAGGAAACGGATCGAATTCCGTTCTACGAACCGGGTAGTGGCCTGCCAAGTCGATCTGACGCTATAATGTATGGTCGTCAACAATCGGAGATTTCGCATGTTGGAGATGACCATCGCCTTGCCGGATTCGATCAGCGAGTCCGAGGCCAGAATCTGTCTGGCGACCAAGTTCTTCGAGGCGGGGCGGTTATCGTGTGGGCAGGCCGCAGAACTTGCCGGGTATTCCAAATGCACGTTCATGGAGCTGTTGAGCAAACAGGGAATCGCCGTACTAGACTACCCTGCCGATGAACTGACGGGCGACCTGCGCCATGCCTGAACCCGCGACCGTGTCCAACCCGTCAAGAACCAAGGCATGGCCAAAACGCTCCGCCTCGGGCTCGGACCAGGAGAGTCCGAAGCGATCACCTTGGCAAGCGAATTGTCTGCGGCGCGTCTGATCCTCGATGACAAGAAGGCCCGCCGTATCGCGCAGCAACTGGGCCTGCCGGTCACTGGCACTCTGGCCGTTCTGCTGCGTGCCAAGCAACAAGGTTTCATCCCCAACGTGCGAGACGTACTGGATGACTTGGCGGTGGCGGAGTTTCGGGTCTCGGACGCCCTGATCCAGGATACTCTTCGACAGGCCGGTGAATATCGCGGCTCGGCGGATAGATCGCGGTTGCTTGGCGTGCTCATTGCCGAAGGTCGCCTGACGATTGCCCGTACAACTCGAGCTGCTCGAAGGCAGCGGTTGGATACTCCCGTAATTAGTACAGGTGGGCAGGGGAATTGCGGGCAAGGGAATCCGGCGTTCGGTTATTCGCTTGCCCGCAATTCCCTGGCCCAATTCAAGCCCTGGTCGGATCGCTTCGCCTGATTTCGATCGCCTACCCGGCGCACCTGGAAGGCGTTTTCCAGTGTCTGCCGCATGGCTGGTTTATCTGGTGGGATACGTTCGAGGACGATCACCAGTAGCGGACGGTCATGGTCTTCGAAAATGCCATGGCGGACACGTTCGAGGCCCACGAAGACAAGGTAACCGATTTCCGGGGCAAGCTGCATTACATCGACGGGGCCTGCGGCCTGGCCGTCGCGGTGGATGCCAAGATTGTCGCCGTCGATCTGTTCGACAAGCCGACCACTTGCCGGAAAGTCTGGGATCGGCTACTGAGCGGCTATGTGCTCGATGCGCTGGAGGCGGAGTTGGAGCCCTGCCCGGCCGATTCCAACGCCGGGCCCCATCAAGTCGGGACGTCCGATGTCGAGCGTTTGCTTGGCGCGGCCAACGCCATGCCGTGGCACTAGGCCGACCCGGTGGGCGAAGGCGACGAATATCGAGCCAACCAGGGCGACGATGTCCACGCCTCGGCCCTGACGCCGGACAGTTCGCCGGTGCATGTCAGCGTCGTAGTCGCGGGGTAGTCCCATGTGGCCGCGTTTTCTCCGAAACGCGGAATCCGGTCTCGGAGAGACCGGGCCACATGGAAAACCAAGCCAACCAACAACCGGAGGTATGGATATGGCTGGCTACAGAGCACTGCAAACGCGGCTGGCGAACTGGTCGGAGACGATCGGCGAATTTCCCGAGGCGCTGGATCGGGAAAAAGTCCCGTACGTCAGCTTCTCTAAAGTCGCGTGCGTCGAGTTCTGCGGATATCGTTATCTGCTCGAATACGTCAAAGCTCAAACGTCCATCGCCAGAGCCGGACTACTTCGTCAAGGGCCAGGCGTTTCACGAGACGGTTGCCAGCTTGTACCGCAACCTGGCCCAAGGCCGGCCGGCAGACGCGGACAATGAACCGGAGGAAGCTCTCGCTAGAGGTCGCCCGCTCCGCTGAGGCCGATGCCGCGGAGGTGATCGACTCGATTGTAATCCGTCAGCGTCCAGCGGCCGTCGGCGGCGCGGCGGACGGTGGTGATCGAGGCGTTCTCGAGCGATGGGGCTGCCGGGCTGGCGGGGATGGGAACCAAGGCGCCCAGCGTGATGGCCAGCAGGCGGCCGTGCGCGATGATTGCGACGTGTTCGTGTCCCGCGCTGGCGATGTCGCGGAACGCGGCACAGCCGCGTTCCTCCAGCGCCCGACGGGATTCGCCGCCGGGTACCACGAAATCCGGGTCGGCCGCCGTCCATCGTGCAAAGGCTTCCGGATACAACTCGGCCACTTCGCTTCGCAGCCGGCCTTGAAAGATGCCGACATTGATTTCCTGTAAGCGCGGGTCGATCCGGATCGGCAAATTCAGTCGCCGAGCGACAATCTGGGCCGTTTCCAGCGCCCGCTGCAAAGGGCTGGCATAGATCGCGTCGATCGGCAACTCGGCCAGCGCGGCGGCAATCGCCTCGCCTTGCCGCCGGCCGAATTCCGACAGCGGTACGTCCAATTGGCCTTGAATGCGGCCCTCGGCATTGTGGATACTTTCTCCGTGACGGACACAATGCAGCCACATGAGCGAGGCACTCCCAGGGAAACCAGATTCAAAACAATTTCCGAACAACGACAGCCCCTCGCCACACTCCACACGGGCGGCAGAAGCGAGCCGGCTAACTCAGCACCTCCCACTGGATGGGAATGCGTTTCAGCGCATAGCCGAGTTCGCGGAGATAATTCCCATAGCTGGTCATCCAGTGGAATCCCGGCATCCGCTCGGCCAGACGCAGGCTGTCACAGGTGTAGCGGATGTCGATTTGCGAACGGCAGATCGGCAGCAGCGGATGATCGACGATTTCGCCGGTCAAGCCGACCCAGCGCTCGGCCTTGAAATCCGGGATGATGTTGGTGACGACTTGCCCCTTGGGCATGTCCACTTTCGGCGCGGCCCCATAATCGGATTCAAAATGCGTCATGATCCGAGCCGGCTCGGGCGACTTGCCGTCCATCTTCCGCGGCGCCGTGCAGTGAGCCAGCGTGATGAGGTTGTCGTGGGGATACGTGGGGTCGTTCAGGAACACCGGCAAGCCGGAGATATTGGCCAGCAGGAGACCGGACGGGATCACCACGAAATCCGACTCGCAGAACGCCAGGAAGCCCGCGTCGTTCAACGTGCTGAGCGTCATGCAGGCCGTCGTTTCGGACATCGGCATGATCGTGCCCATGCAGTGATTGACGGTGATGGCCCGGCAATCCGTTTCCTTCATCAGCCGCCGGAAGACATCATCCAACAAGAAAGCGTTTTCCACATACGCTGTGCCGGTTTCCAAGACGGTCTGCGGCTGGGCGAGGTACAGGGCGGCCCGACGTTTCGAACGTTCGACAGCGGCTTGGTCTGCCCGCGCCGCTTTGATCAATTCGCCTAGTTGCGGGTAGTCGACGCTGCGCACGTCCAGTTTCCAGCGCTGTTCGACCAGTTTGGCGATCGCCTCGTCGGGTTGAGCCCAGCCGGCCAAGCCGCCGATGGCCACGATCCGGCTGCCGATCGTGTTCTTCAGGCCGCCCAGCGCACGCAGACGCCAGAGGACTTCGTCCATCCGATCGACCACCACGTCCTGCTCGTCGACCCCCACGGTCTTGAGTGTGTCGGTGTGCTGGCGCAGGTAGCGGGGACTGATGATTTCGTACCACAAGTACACCGGTCCCGACTGGTGTCGCACAAACAGAATCGTATCCTTCTTGAAATTGCCGATCGCATTGTATTCGCCTCCGCCGCCTCCGGCGGCAAAGACCAGCAACGTATCGGCCGCCTCGACGTCCGCCATCTCGGCCAATTCGCGCGCCGCTTGGACCGCCGTGATCGGCAAAAACTCGACGGGAAAATCCGCCGTCGCCTTGAGCTGGTCCAGTTCGCCGCGAATCCGGACCACTTCTTCGTCGGCCTGTTCCTGCGTTTCGATGCCGCCCCAGTTACGCCAACTCGATTTTTCCCGACGCTTGGGAATGCTATAAACCAAGATCGGCTTGACCTTCAACGGCTTGCGCGGTGGAGCCGGATCGAATTCGCTCTCGGCCGCCGACAGCAGGGACCAGGATAAACCCGTGAGGGCCACGCCGCCCAGGGCGGTACCGCCCAAGAAGGCGCGTCGCGAGAGGCCTTGCGGTGCGACCCGTTGCGGCGTGCAAGGGCAACAATGCGCGTGGGGCTCGAAAGAATCGTGCTCGCGTTCGGACATGGCTTCGACTCCTTTACGGTGGCAGGTGGAGGTACGTAGACAGACCAACGGTTTGCGAACCCGCTGCACATCAGAATAAAGCAACCTCGCCTACCTTTCAATGTTGGCTACCTGCTTGTCTTGTTTTTCCTGGCCCCGTAAATCACAACTGGGCAATCGGAATCTCGATCACGCCGTGAATTGCAGGCTAGCCAGCCGCACCACGAGTTCGGAGTTGCGTCCGAAGGGATGCTCGACGGCCACAGCCAATTGTTCATTCGCCGGGCCGGGAACGAGCCAAAATCGCCAATCGAGCGACTGATTTGGCAGGGCACGCGAGAAGTGAATTTGAGGAGACTGGCCGGCGGGAAAATCGAAGCGGAATGCGTCCAGCGGGGTGGAAAGTCCTGTGCCTAGAGCTTTCAGGAAGGCTTCCTTCAGGGTCCAGATCCGGAAAAATGCGGCTTGTTGTTCCTCACCCGGGAGAGCCATCAAAAACCGCCATTCCTCGGGCGCGAAATACCTCTCCGCGATAGCTTGCCAGTCCGCAGTGCGAGACACGCACTCCGCGTCCACACCGACCGGCGCCCCGATGGCAATTGCGACCGCAGCCAGATCTGGCGTATGTGTCACACTGAAACGCAGGTCAGGGGTCGCAATGTGGGAGCTGATCTGCGGTTTTCCGTACGCATTTACGCAAAATTGCCAGAACTCCGGTGGAACGGCTGCATACTTAGAAAGAACGATCCGGAGGAGGGATCGGCCAGCCAGGAATTGGCGACGATCTCGCTCGAATGCGAAACGTGCACATCGTTCGCGTTCGTCGGGGGTCAGGATCCGTTCGTAACAGCTTTTCAGATCGCGGGATGGCAACTGATTCAGCGGCAAATACCACACATGCACTTCGTGATCCGTGGTGGCCATGTCCGTAGTTCTCCAGCAAAGCTCCTCAGTCGACTGATATGAACCAGCGCTTTATGTTAATAATTTATCCACCGGATTGAGTAAGGATTACTGAGGATTGTGAATTCGGTGTCCAGCAATTAGTATAGCGGTCCGAAATTCAACAGGTAAGATAGGAGACATGCGATGCGCGTGTCGGCTGCGGCGGGATAGGGTCTCTAGGTGCAATTTCTGGTGCAACAGCCTAGCTAACTTTAAGGGTGGTTTATCAGTGAAGGTACAAACGCTGGTCGAGCTGTTGAGTCAACGAGCGCAGCAATTCCGAGAAAAGCGAGCGTTCAGCTTTGTCCGTGCGCAGGATGGTGATTTGGTCAATATGACCTACGGCCAGCTCCATGACGATGCGATGGCGATCGCCGCTGAATTGCAGACGCGGATTCAACCGGGCGACCGAGCGTGGTTGTTGTTCCCGCCCGGGCTCGAATCGATCGCGGCGTTTTTTGGATGTTTGTATGCAGGTGTCGTCGCAGTCCCCTTGGCACCTCCGCGAGCACGCCGGTTTTCGAGATCTCTGCGGGCGGTGCTTGAGGCGTCCGATCCCGCCTTGGTGCTCACTTCTTCGGAGCATTTGGATCAAGCCGCAAGCTTGTATGGCGAACTTCCCCAGATCCGGAGTCTGCCTTGGCTCGCCACGAACACGCTCCGGGCCGGTCGGCGCAGGCTGTGGCGCGAGCCGAGAATCAGTCCGGACGATATCGCTTTCCTGCAGTACACGTCGGGTTCGACGGCCGCACCGAAGGGCGTGATGCTGAGCCATGCAAACCTGATTCACAATTCTTCCTTGATTCGCGCGGCATTTGGAACCGAGGAAGACAGCACTGCGGTGTTCTGGCTGCCGCTGTATCACGACATGGGATTGATCGGCGGAGTGATTCAGCCGATTTACTGCGGCGGATCCTGCACGCTGCTGGCTCCGGCGGCGTTTCTCCAGCGGCCGCGGCTGTGGCTGGAAACGATCTCGTCGCATCGAGCGGCGATTAGCGGCGGACCCGACTTTGCCTACGACGTGTGTGCGAGGAAGATCGATCCTGCGGAACGTCGTGGATTGGACCTGAGCGGCTGGCATTTGGCTTTTACCGGAGCGGAACCGATTCGGGCGGGAACTCTGGAACGCTTCGCATCCGCCTTCTCCGAGTGCGGTTTTCGGCGCGAGGCTTTCTTGCCCGTCTACGGATTGGCGGAAGGGACGCTGATGGTCTCGGGAGGCCCGCGGGGAATTCCGCCGATTACCGTCCACGTCGACGCGACGATCTTAGGGGACCATCGTGTTCGTGAGCCGGACAATCCCAAAGCCGCCGTCCGCAGCTTGGTCGGCTCGGGCATCTGCCTGCCGGGACAGCGTGTGGCGATCATCGACCCTCAGACCCGTCGCCCGTGCCGCGAGGACGAGGTGGGCGAGGTTTGGGTCCAAGGCCCGAGCGTTGGGCGGGGATACTTTCGACAGCCCGAAGCGACAAATCAGACCTTTCAGGGCTACGTGGCAGATCTTGGCGAGGGGCCCTATTTACGTACGGGCGATTTAGGCTTCATCCGCCATGACCAGCTGTTTGTCACCGGGCGTCTCAAGGATTTGATCATCATCCGCGGCCGCAACTACTATCCCGAAGACATCGAGCTGATCGTCAACGGGGCGCACGCCAGTTTTCGAGCCGGACACTGCGTCGCGTTTTCCGCGGAAATCGCAGAGCAAGAAAGGCTGGTTGTTGTCCAAGAAATCGAGCCGCGGACTCGAACGATCGACAGCGAAGCGGCCTTTCAAGCGATCCGCCAAGCGATTTCGACGATCCATGACTTGGAAGTCTACTCGATTGTGTTGGCCAGGGCGGGAGCGATTCCGAAGACGACCAGCGGCAAACGCCGCAGGGCGGCTTGCCGCGATCAATTTCTAAACGGTGCACTCGAAAACCACGCCTGTTGGACCGCTGAAATCAGAAACGGACGGCGCCATCCGCGTGCTGTTGGATCCCCCGAATCTGCTGGCCGACCAACGGCGCGCGAAATCGAGACGTGGCTGGTCCGGCGAATCTCCTCGCAGTTGGGCGTGCCGACGTGCCAAGTGGATGTGACCACGGCTTTCTTGGAATTGGGCATGGGTTCGCTGGACGCGATGGAAGTCGCCGCCGACCTGCAGAACTGGCTCAACCGCCGACTATCTCCCACCGCCATTTACAATTACCCCACCATTGCCTCGCTGGCGCATTGGCTTGCAAGCCCCGCCCCAGTCCCAACTACGCCGCCTGCAGGAGCGCCAGCGCCACTGCCGGTCCGCGAATTCGATCCCGACGAGACACGCCGGGAGGTTCAACAGTTGAGCGAGTTGGAAATGACCGCCTATATCATGCAGGAACTGGCGCATCAGGGCCAACGCCCGTCCTGAACGCTGAACTCTCACCAAGCCCCCTCGAGATTGCGATAGGCAATAGACAGCTTGGTATCCTCGTCGCAAACCGCCACTTATGGTCAAGGACATCGATAAATACGTTGAAGCGCCATCCCTTGGTTATTTTCTCTATATTTCCTACTTCATTTATTTTACTGGTTTCATTCGTGGTCGCACAGCGATGTTGTAGGTTGGTGGTTGGAAGCTTGCGTAATCTAGTTCAACTGCGAGTAGTGACTGCTGAGCGAGAGAACTGATCGCTCGATTGTGCGGACATTTTGAAAAATCTCGCGAACGACGGGAAAACGAATGGCTATCGAGAGCTCGACCGATGAACTAACGCCGCTGCAAAACGCGGTATACCTTCTGAAACAAGCCCAAGCGAAACTGGCTGCGTACGAACGGGCGAAGGCGGAACCGATTGCGGTCGTTGGCCTGGGGTGCCGTCTACCTGGAGCCGACTGCGCGTCCGCGTATTGGAGCCTCTTGAGTCAAGGGACCGATGCGATCCGAGAGGTTCCCGCCGAGCGTTGGAGTCTGGACGAATTCTACGATTCCGATGCGTCAGCTCCGGGCAAGATGCATACTCGATGGGGGGGCTTCCTGGATCATGTGGACGAGTTTGATGCCGACTTCTTTGGTATTTCACCCCGCGAAGCGGTTCGCGTCGATCCTCAGCAACGTCTTTTGCTGGAGGTTGCATGGGAAGCTCTGGAGAGCGCGGGGATCCCGCCGTCCTCGTTGGCTGAATCGCGAACAGGTGTTTACGTCGGCGTGATCGGCAGCGACTATGCCCTGTTGCAATCTCGCGACCTGACGGACATGGATGTTTTCTCCGGGACGGGCGTGAGCCACGCGATCCTGGCAAATCGCCTGTCGTATGTCCTGAACGTGCGTGGGCCGAGCATCACATTGGATACGGCTTGTTCGTCGTCGCTGGTGACGGTGCATTTGGCTTGCCGTAGTCTCCGCGACGGCGAGTCGGATCTGGCATTGGCGGGAGGTGTCAACCTGCTCCTGGGCCCCGCGATGACGATCGCGCTGAGCAAGGCGCAGATGATGTCCCCGGACGGACGCTGCAAGGCCTTCGATGCATCCGCCGACGGCTACGTTCGCGGGGAAGGCTGCGGCATGATTGTGCTGAAGCGACTTCGCGACGCGGTGGCGGATGGTGACCGAATCCAGGCGGTGATCCGAGGCACGGCAGTGAACCATGACGGGCGCAGTAACGGCTTGTCGGCCCCGAACGGGCCGGCTCAAGAGGCGGCCCTCGGCGCGGCCTTGCGGGACGCCGGCCTGTCACCGCTGGACATCGGGTATATCGAGGCGCACGGGACCGGCACGCGTCTGGGCGATCCGATCGAGATCGAAGCCCTGCTGTCGGTGCTCTGCCAAGACCGCTCGCCGACGGCGCCGCTGATGTTGGGATCGGTGAAAACAAACATCGGGCATTTGGAGAGCGCGGCGGGCATTGCCGGGCTGATCAAGATCATTCTGATGTTGCGGCATGGCCGGGTTCCCCCGCACCTGCACTTGCGGAATCTCAACCCGTTGCTGGCCATCGAAGATTCACCGATCGTGATTCCCACGCAATTGAGCGCGTG
>Ga0366819_10183_pt2 | contig 29782 bp, 27 predicted proteins | sample TotcelFGM3001N15_FD_207091 | JGI IMG/M metagenome (GOLD analysis project Ga0366819, IMG submission 207091) | Enriched cells from coal bed in the Powder River Basin, Montana, United States - Total cells FGM rep3 HSBNCT.FGM.300.1.N15 ... | reverse complement strand
GCCTCAGATACCGCGAATGTATCGAAACAAAGCCCTACGGCCAGTATGAAGAGTTCTGCAAATGACATCCCCTAGGCCCTCTTGCCGTCTCTGAAGAGGTACATGCCAATAAAGGTAAAGAGACCGTTTGCGATAAGGATTGTAAAACCAAAACCAAAGCCGAACAGCTCTTTTCCAAGATAGTCGAGAACATAACAAAGTATAGGTGACGCAATTGCAACATAAGGCATGAACTTATCCTTAACATTGTACTTCGTAAAGATTCCGAAGAAGAAGAATCCAAGCAGCGGGCCGTATGTATAGGCAGCAAGCATATATACCAGGTCAATTACAGTCTGGTTATTTACTGCATAGAGTACAAGAATTATAAGGAAGAAGAGAAATGCAAATCCTGCATGAGCAGACTGTCTGATTCTCTTCTTTCTCTGATCTGTGAGGTCTGTTCTCTTTCCAAAACCAACAAAGTCAATGCAGAAAGATGTGGTAAGTGAAGTAAGAGCTCCGCCGGCACTTGGATATGAGGCAGATATAAGACCAATGATAAAGAAAAGTCCTACTCCAAGACCAAGATACTGACTGGCAATTGTAGGAAAGAGCTTGTCTGTCTGAGCCTTAGTAAACTCTCCCAGCTCATTTGCAAGACCTATTCCCTCCATTCCGCCTAATCTGGAATTCACGAAAATGGCAAGCATTGCTCCCATGAAAAGGAAGAAGAAGTTAACTACAACAATCGTAATACTGGTAGTGTATATATTTTTCTGAGCCTCGCTAATGTTTTTGCATGAGAGGTTCTTCTGCATCATCTCCTGATCAAGTCCGGTCATTACGATTGTTATGAATATACCGGCCACAAACTGCTTAATGGCGTTGGTTGAGTTACTCCATTCGAAGTCCAGCCATTTTGAGTATTCAGATCCTGCAACAGCGCTTGCCATATCGCCTATACTCCACTGCATCTCCCTTGCAACAAAGAAAATTGTGAGTCCAACTGCCAGCAGCATGAATGTAGTCTGGAGAACATCTGTCCAGATGATGGTCTTCACTCCTCCCTTAAAGGTGTAGAGGAAGATAAGGAACATAAAGATAAATGCCACAACCCAGAAAGGAACTGAGTTTTCAGGAAGAAAAGTGTGAAGTACAAGTACTACAACAAATATTCTTACAGCTGCTCCGAGTATTCTGGAAACCATAAATACAGAAGCACCTGTTTTGTAGGTAAAGAACCCGAATCTCGATTCAAGATAGCCGTAAATTGAGGTGAGATTCATCTTGTAATAAAGAGGAATCAGTATCTTGGCAATCACCAGGTAACCCACCACAAATCCCAGAACCAGAGGCATGTAGTAAAAGTTCTGATTTAGCACATTGCCCGGAACAGAGATAAAGGTAACACCGGAAATTGATGTACCTACCATTCCGTATGCCACAATATACCACGGAGACTTCTTGTTCCCAAGAAAGTAGGAACCGGTGTCGGCTTTTCTTGAAGTTAGCCACGAAATAAAGAACAGCAGCGCTGTATACAGTGTAAAGGCCGTCAATAGCCAGGTAAGAGGAAACTGATGCATAATAATTATTTTTATGTATTGAGCGGTACAAAAGGCTGACGGTTCTTTATCGAACGCCCCAGAGTAACTTCATCTGTATACTCAAGGTCGTCCCCAAACCCGACACCTCTTGCAATTGTACTTATATTTACCTTAAAAGGACTAAGTTTCTTGTATAAAAAGAAGGCTGTTGTCTCTCCCTCCATTGTAGTGCTAAGCGCCATAAAGATCTCCTTAACCTCGCCCTGACTCACTCTTGAAATCAGATGCTCAATAGAAAGATCTCCGGGTCCCACTCCGTCCATTGGTGAAATTATTCCTCCAAGAACATGGTATACACCATTGTATTGTCCTGTATTCTCTATGCTGAGCACATCTCTCACACTCTCCACAACACAAACCAGCGAATGGTCACGCAGCCCAGATGAGCAGACGGTGCACAAATCGCTGTCCGAAACCATATTGCATATTTTGCAGTAGTGAATTTCGTTGCGCATCTTAACCACAGCATTACCAAACCTCTCTACATTTTCCCTGGGCTGCTTAAGAAGATAGAGAGCAAACCTCAGCGCACTCTTTTTCCCTACACCGGGGAGCGAAGATAGTTCGTCCACAACGTTTTGAAGAAGAGTAGATGAGAGGTTTTGTCTGAACATTCTGCTATTTTTTTCCGAACAGGTGGAAGTCTACCGCTTTTCTTACAGAGCCGTAAGTGAGTAACAGCGATTTTGCAAGTTCGTAATCCTCAATATTCGCCTCCTCCATAATCATCTTTGTGCCTCTGTCAACAAGCTTGGCATTAGTTAACTGCATATCCACCATTTTATTTCCCTTAACATGACCCAGACGAATCATGGTGGTGGTGGATATCATATTGAGCACAAGTTTCTGTGCAGTACCCGATTTCATTCTGGTACTTCCTGTAACAAATTCAGGTCCCACAACAACTTCAATTGGGACATCAACTGCTGCTGCAAGTGGAGAATCCGGATTACAGGTTACACAACCTGTCAGTATTCCCCTTTTACGTGCCTCCTGAACAGCTCCAATAACATATGGAGTTGTACCTGAAGCAGCTATACCTATCACAACATCATCTTTATCTACACCAAACTGCTGCATATCGTTCCATCCCATCTCCCAGTTATCCTCAGCTGCCTCAACTGCTCTGCGGATAGCAGAGTCTCCTCCGGCTATAAGACCTATTACCAGGTCGAATGGCGCTCCGTAAGTAGGAGGAATCTCAGATGCATCAAGAATGCCGAGTCTTCCGCTTGTTCCCGCTCCAAGGTAAAACAATCTTCCGCCAATTTTCATTCGTTCAACAATACCCTCCACTATCTTTTCAATTTGCGGAATGCATTTTTCTACTGCAAGCGGCACTGTTTTGTCTTCTCTGTTCATGTTCTGGAGAAGCTCAAGTGTTGACATCTTATCAAGATCGCTGTACTTTGAAGGTTGTTCTGTTACTTTCATACCGGTAATGTTAACTTAAATTGATTTATGGAACTCTACAAGTCCGTCGATAGGCGATCTGAGAATGGTTCCTATCTTAACACCATGGCTGGTTGCCACCTCTGTGATAATATCCTTGTAATAATACGCAACCGAACCAACAAGGTTAACCTTGTGCTTCTTATAATCATACTGCATAATATTTCTTGTGAAGAACTCCCCGAAACTCTCCCTCAGTAATTTCTGAACATGAGGATTGCTTTTGTTCTCATTAAGGAAAACAGAGAATGTTGCAAGGTATCTGTTAGGGAAAGGCTGACGGTAAACTCTCTCAATGATTGTTCCGTAATTGAGACCATACTTTTCGTTGAAAAGATCGTTAAGATCCTGCGGAAGCTGTCTTTTCAGATAGTCCGAGATAAATTTTCTTCCCAGAACCGCACCACTCCCCTCGTCTCCCAGGATATATCCGCAGGCAGGCACATTATCAACAATCTCATCTCCGTCATAGAAACAAGAATTTGCTCCTGTTCCCAAAATGGCTGCAATTCCGGCCTTTTTCCCGCAGAGTGATCTCGCAGCTGCCAGCAAATCTGTATAGGCACTTGCCCTTGCTTTTGGGAATACCTTTCTGAAGCAGTTCTGGAGCACCTGAATTTTCTCAGGTGATGCCACACCAGCTCCGTAGAAATGAATCTCCTTTACGGTTGCGCTTATATCAGGCAGCAGGTGCTGCTCAAGTTCATAAATAATCTGTTCTTCTGTTTGGAAAAAGGGGTTAATTCCGGCTGTGGTAATCTTCTGTACCGATCCGTCACTGTGAATTGCCCTCCAGTCTACCTTGGTAGAGCCGCTATCTGCTATTAACTGCATATGGAATAGAATTTAATCCCGCAAAAGTAAACATTTTAAAATACTATTTCAACTCCCTCGGGAACTTTCGCCAGTGCAGGTATCCTGCAGCGGCAGCAACAGAATAAATAACATAAAGAGTAGTAGTGGCATAGAGTTCCTGTGAGAAAAAAAGTACAGCTGCAATTATATCTGCAACAATCCAAAGCAACCAGTTTTCAATATGTTTTCCGGATACCCAGTATGTCGCCAGCATACTCAGAGAACCAACCAGAGCATCGGTAGCCGGATAGGGATCATCTGCGTATTCAGAAAGAATGTAGTATATAATCAAAAAGCCCGCCCCGGCAACTGCTGCAGAGAATGCAGCCTTTTGCGGAGCGAGCCTGATTGTTACCTCTCTGTTCAGATCTGCTCCGCCGGAGCCTCCCCACTTCTGCCATCCGTATGCACTTACAACCAGGTAATAGATTTGAAGTGCACCTGCTGCATAGAGGGCGGAACCGAAAAAGACAGCCATATAGAGCATTGCAGAGAGTGCTCCCACAATCCACATTGCCCTTTTCTGCTTTATCTCCAGAATCACATAAAGAAATCCTGTGAGAGCACCTGCAATTTCGGTCCACTCCATATTGATCAGAATTTATAAGTTACCTTAACCATAAAATTAATACCTGCCTGCGGATATAGTCCCTCCTCAATGTAGGCCGGAGCTCCGTTTGCAAATTCAGCCATATATACCCATGCATTTGAGAAGTATTTCCGGTTAAGAAGGTTCTCAATGTATAAACCAAGATCTACAGATGACGCACCCCGGATGCTGAAACTGCGGACACCCCGGAATCCCGTGGTGAAATAGGCCGGAATTGACCGCGATTCTGCTGATGTATTATCATAATACTGTTTGCCCACATGTTTTCCGTAAAGCGAAAGAGAAGAGCTTTTATCAGGCAGAATAGTTATCATTGCCATCCCTACACTTTGCGGAGAGAACGAAAGATTTGTACTTTCATAAAATGTGCTTTTCTGTGCCAGCGGATTCCAGTCGCTGTCATTATCGTACAAATCTGTCCAGTTTGTATAGTCCTTAATTTTGTTGCGGCTCAGAGCAAGATTGCCCTCTACTTTTAAATACTGGACGGGCTGCCAGGAAGCAGCTATTTCAATACCTCGTCTGAATGAAACGGGAACATTCTCCTTAATTACATAACCTGTCTCGCTCAGCCTTCCTGTAGGAACCAGCTGATCCTTATACTCCATAAAATAGAGATTGGCCTGCATTGTGAAGTTTGCCAGTGATAGTGAATAACCCGCCTCCCAGTCAATGAGGCGCTCAGGTTTCATTTCATCTCCATTGCCGGCCTTGATTGACTCTTTAATATCTGCTCTGCCCGGCTCTCTGCGGCCAATTGCAACAGATCCGAAAAACTTGCTGATGCCCTTTCTGTAAGTAAGTCCCGCTTTGGGATTAAAGAAGTTATAATCCATGTCATACGCCAGTGATACAAAATCCTTGTCATCGCCTCTGAGACTATATGATACATGCCTGTACTGAATATCAGCAAAGGCAATCAGAGAGCCGGAAAGTTCTGCCTCTGCCCTTGCGAATACAGAGAAATCGCCCTTATAGCCGTTATTGAGATACCACCTGTAATCTGCAGGAACATTTTCATTGTGCATTGCCCAGATAATATTGCCAAAATGGTCTCCGTCATAGTATGAATAAGATATTCCGCCTGTGGCCCTTACAGCACCCGACGTGTAGTTTAACCCGGATGATGCTGCATAGTATCCGTTATCCAGAGCCTGACGGAGTATCACATCTGACTTTGTGTATGTAATGCCGTTAACAGTTTGCGCAGGCAATGCGTATGAAGAGAATTTTCTTCCCGTCTTGTAGTTTTCGTAGTAACCATAACCATCTGTATAGTGCAGAACACTATTCCATGTTAAGTGCTCACCAAAAGCTCTTGTATACATAAGCTGAATATGATGCTGCCTGTAGTTATCTGTTTCATTGTCGTAATAGCGGATATTTCCTGCCTGATCATAGTACATTCCTGCAGGATTAAAGCGTCTGTCTGACTCCATCTGATCGCGGGAAATTCCCTCCCAGGTAATCCCGGTCTTCTGATTGCCGTAAATATAGTTTAATCTCAGGGAGTTGCCACCGCTTAACCAGCCTGCTGTAGCAAACAGCGAGACCAGATCGCTCTTTGCATTTCTGATATAACCCTCTCCTGTGTTTCTGGAAAATCTTACATCAAAAGAGAGTCCGTTTTTTGTAAGCCCTGTTCCTGCTCCCGCTGTAGTGGTGAAACTGTTGTAGCTGCCGGCTCCAATCTCGGCCATTCCGTATGCCTCCGGTCTGGTGAAGAGAGTTCTTAAATTGATACTGGCTCCAAAGGCACCAGGACCGTTAGATGAAGTTCCTACTCCTCTCTGAAGCTGTAACTCCTGTACAAATGTGCTGAAGGAAGGGATATTAACCCAGAAAACTTCCTGTGATTCTGCATCGTTCAATGCAATTCCGTTCATGGTAACATTAGTTCGAGAGCCGTCGCTTCCTCTTACGCGCATTGTGGAATAACCCAGTCCGTTTCCTCCCTCAGTGGAGGTAACAACTGAAGGCATAAGCGATAATGCCATAGGAATTGACTGAACAGGTGAGATTTGTCTGATCTCTGCCTGTTTCATCTCTGAATGGCTCACCGGTGTGTTTCGGCCTGCTCTCCAGGCCTCAACGACAATACTGTCAAGTTTAGTAGTTTCTTTCTTCTCGTTTTGCCCCGATGTGTTTTGGGCAAGGGTAAGTAGTGGTAAGAAGACCCCGCATAATAAAGCTAATCTTTTCATAATAAATTATTTTATCTGCAGGGGGATATAGAGATATGGACACGCTTTCCCTACGCCGGTACTATCCGGATCAGGTGAAAAGGGTATGATCTCAGCCTGAAAGGCACCCCCAAGCATTTGTTTAATGCAGGGCAAATGTACAAAATTTATCTTATTGGAGTAATTATTCTAACTTTGCCCCCGGTGGGTCGCTCTGTCGCTCCTCTTAATGAGGGGAGGAAAGTCCGGACAGGATAGAGCGGGACTTTGTGGAAATCACAGCTGGGGGTAACTTCAGGTAAATCGTAACAGAAAAAAACCGCCTTTAATCAGGTAAGGGTGAAAATGCGGGGTAAGAGCCCACAACCGGTTGCGGCGACGCCGCCGGGGTACGAAACAGTCTCCTGCAAGGCCAAATATACCGGCAGCCAAGGGCTGCTCGCTCTTTGCCGGGGGGTAGGCTGCTCAGATAAATGACAGGGGCCCCGAAAGGGGAACAGAATCCGGCTTACAGACCCACCTTTTTTTAAAAAATCAGAACAGTGTCGGATGATCCTCGTCGAACTGACGGAGAATAGCAGAGATTATCGCTTCGCGGCAGAACTTGGCCTGCGATTTAACCTTGTATCGCTTGCAATAAGATTGAATCGCCTCAATCTCCTTGTCATTAAAAAGTATCGTTTTCCTGTGTCGCCTTACAGCGCTCTCCTTACTTTTGTTTTTCAAGCTTTCTGGTCAATATTGTTTTGTAGCCGTCAATACCTTCGAGCGGGAAGGATTTTTTTGCGTAATCCAGCCAGTCAATGGCTAAATCGTACTTTTCCATCATTTCGCATGAGACTGCAATGTTGAACGCTGCTGCAGATGACTTCATCCTGTTGTTTGATTCAACCTCCCTGAGCCAAATGTGCATTGCCTCCCTCCACTTAAACTCATCAGAAAACTTAAGAGCATTTAACCACTCTGTATTACTGAAAGTGTAGAGATATCTCTCCTGAGGATTCCATGTCGGGAAAAATTCCACGGCAAGCTGACTGCCTATTGCAGTGGATATGCTGGCAAGTGACTCATAAAGCCTGGCCTGAATGACATCCTCTCTTAAGTCCTGCTTTGAAAAGATCTCCCAGTAAATTGTATCTTTTTTATTCTGAGATGCGAGAAGAGCCTTGTTTATGCCATCATAAACTCCAACATCAACGGAGACAGGCATATAAACATAAGACACAGCAGGATTATTATTGAGTGGCGAACCGGCAAGTCTGAGAATCTTTAATGATTCTATCTGAAGATTTTCAACCACAAACATAAGCTCTGCCCCGGAGTTCAGTGAAAGTGATTCAATATATGCCGGGTTAACCAGATCTGACCATCTGTTGCCATAATGGTTGAAAACCGGTATTGTACCTGAATCAATTACCAGGTTCTCCTCAATTCCAGCCGCAAGCCCGGAGGCAATCTTTACCATTAGAAGTGAATCTCTCTCAAAACTAAGAGTTTTATTACCTGAAGAATCTGTTAAAGAGGCAATTGTAGAGAAAACTGCAATATTATCATCCCCAAATTCAAGGGGAATTTTTGCGGGTATTCTCTCATCTACATTGAAGAAATGAACTATAGGGCCACATGATGACAACAGAGCTGCAAATGCAAGCGTAAGTGTCAGGTTAAAAAATTTACCGCTTTTCATGGTTTATAGATTTTCCCAGAATTTTTTCATTACATCTTCAAGTACTTCAGATTCGTACTTCACGGAGATTATCTCTTCCGGATTCTCTCCGTAAATCTTTACCTCCATTTTATACGGAGCTTCAAGTCTGAACATTGAACCTTTTTCCAGGTTCCGCAATGCCCTTTCAACTGCGGCCTTTATCTCCTCCCTCACCAGATACGGAGATTTGCTCATTGCACAGGTTCTGCCGAATGCATACTTTGTAACAACTGTCTCGATCTCTCCAAAGTCTCTCTTTGCCTCTTTGCAGGTAGTGTTATCTCCTGCAATAAAAACTACAGGAACATTAAACTGTGAAGCATACAAAGAGTTAAAGGCAGGCTCGGATATGGGCCTTTCGTTGATTTTTAATTCTGCCACCTTTAGAGACATTGTGTGTGACAAGGTGCCCATCTGCTCTCCTGCCCTTGCGTGTGCTCCAATGAAGAGTAACGCATCAAAGGTTGAATCTATACCCAGAACCATTGTGTGAGGAGTTCCGGGAACCCGGCCTCTGGTGAGCATAGCTCTTCTGTCAAGGAGAAGAGGATCAACGTTGATGTTGCCCGCATGTCCGTCTCTTACTACAATTGTGGTGGCTCCGGCTGCAACGGCTCCCTCAATGGCGGCATTTACCTCCTGGGTGAGCATTGTGCAGTTTCTTTCAAAATGAGAGTGACCGGGATAAATTTCATCAAAATTTACAATCCCGGCAACACCCTCAAAGTCCACCTGAATCATTATTTTTAGGCCCTTCTTATCTACCTTCCAGTCAGAATTACTTGATATTGAATCAGCCTTCATAATTCAGTATTTTTTTTGTTTATTACATCTTCATTCCGCCGCAAACAGAAATTACCTGACCTGTAACATAAGATGACATGTCAGAAGCAAGGAAAGTGCAAACATCTGCAACATCCTCAGGAGTACCGCCCCTGCGGAGAGGTATTTGCTCTGCCCACTGTTTCTTAACATCTTCAGGAAGCTTGCCAGTCATCTCTGTAATGATAAATCCCGGTGCAACTGCATTTGAGCGGATTCCGCGTGATCCAAGTTCCTGTGCTATTGATTTTGTAAGACCAATCATACCTGCCTTTGATGCAGAGTAATTTGCCTGACCGGCGTTTCCGCCTACACCCACAACAGAACTCATGTTGATAATTGAACCGCCTTTCTGACGCATCATTACCGGAGTTACCGCATGAACAAAATTGAAAGCAGATTTGAGGTTTACGTTTATTACCGCATCCCACTGCTGCTCACTCATCCTCATCATGAGGCCATCTTTTGTAATACCTGCATTATTAACAAGAATATCAATCCTGCCAAACTCCTTAACAACCTGATCTACCACTGCATGCGACTCATCAAAAGAGGCAGCGTTTGAACCGATTGCAAGAACCTTAACACCATATGATTCCAGTTCTTTCTTTGTATTTTCTGTATTTTCGTCGATATTCAGGTCTGTAAATGCTATGTTTGCTCCCTCTGAAGCATATTTAACGGCAATAGCTTTACCTATGCCTCTTGCTGCTCCTGTGATAAGAGCTATTTTTCCTTCAAGCAGTTTCATCTTCAAAATGTAAGTTTAGTTAGTAATTATTTAACAAATCGTCCGGTAAGATCATACTCTCCGGCCTTTTCAATCTCTACTTCAACAAATGTACCAATAATATCCCCGGATGAGAAATTCTCAGATAAAGTATCTTTTCCTATAAGAATTTCACCATCAACCTCGGGGCTCTCTTTCATGCTTCTTGCTACAAAAACCGTGTCATCCTCTGAATCTACTATAACTTTTTCAACGGAACCTACTCTGGACTGGTTGAAATCGAAGGAAACCGAGCTCTGAATTTCCATGAGCTGAGCATGTCTCTCGTCCTTCTCTTTTTGTCTTATTGTATCTTTAAGGTTCTGAGCGCCCCAGGTCCCCTCCTCTTCTGAGTAAGTAAACGCACCCAGCCTTTCAAACTTAGCCTCTTTAACAAAATCCAGAAGCTCCCTGAATGCACGCTTGTCCTCTCCGGGATGTCCTACAATCATTGTTGTCCTGAGCACTATACCCGGGACTTTTATCCTGAATTTCTCAATAAGTGCTCTGGTTGTTGCTCCGTCCACTGAGCGGCGCATATTTGCAAGCACCTTGTCATTAACATGTTGCAGTGGAATATCCAGATACTTGCATACTTTTGGATTGTTAGCCATTACATCCAGCACTGCCTCAGGAAAGGCAGCAGGATATGAATAATGAAGCCTTAACCATTCGATTCCGTTAATCATGCTTAGCTTATCCATAAGCGATGCAAGACGTCTTTCCTTGTAAAGATCAACACCATAATAGGTTGTATCCTGAGCAACAAGAATAAGCTCTTTTACACCCTTATCTGCAAGGAACCGCGCCTCTTCAAGAAGTGCCTCCTCCGGAACGGAAATATGTGCTCCCCGGATAAGCGGAATTGAGCAATATGAACATACTCTGTCACACCCTTCTGATATCTTAAGAAAAGCGTAATGAGAAGGTGTTGTAAGGTATCTCTGATTATTAAGGCAGGGATTCCATTTTTCACCCAGAACCTCCAGAACGGAAAAAGAGTCAAAGGCCCCAAAGAAGCCATCCACCTCAGGAATTGATTCCTGAAGCTCTTCACGATATCTCTGGGAGAGACAACCAAATACAAAGACTTGCTTGATATAGCCTCTGTTTTTCGCGTCTACTGCTGCAAAAATTGCGTCAATTGATTCCTGCTTTGCATCCTTGACGAATCCGCAGGTATTTATGATAATTGCATCTGCTCCTGCCAAAGCCAAATCCTCCCCCTCGGGAGAGATCCTTATTCCTGTATCAAACATTTGACGTAGAAGATGCTCAGAATCTACCCGGTTCTTCGAACAACCGAGCGTTACAAGTTGAACTTTTTTAGCCATTATTTGCTCTCTCCGCTCTCCTCTTCTTCCTTCTCAAAATCAAGTGATGCAAAATCCCTGAGAGTATTGTACCACTCAACAACTTTTTTCATATGAGATACGTAGAATCTGTCTCTGTCATAGTCAGGAATAACCTCGCCAAAGAATTTTTTGAGCTCTTCAGGGTTTGATTTTGAAGATGGAGCCGGCTCCTCTCCAAGTTTACCCTTCATCATTTCAAAAAGGCTCTCAAGTTTAACATCCTCCTCCTCGGTAAAAACCGATATATCCGAAAGTGATGACATTTTTGCGCTCATTCCGCATACAGTACGCTTTTTGGTTGCAAGCGATTCTACTACCACACCCGCGTTCGCCTGTGCCACAAAGCTGTACAGTCCCGGTTGTCCGGAAACTGTAAGGATTTTCTGTAAATTGGTTTTCATTGTATAATTATGTTGTTTTATTATGCTAATCCTCTCTCTTTCTTTATCTTTTCATATGCAACTGTAATGCTCTTGAACTTCTCTTCCGCAGATTTCTGTACATCCGGGCCAAGACTTGAAACCTTGTCCGGGTGGTGCTTTACAGCCATGCGTCGATATGCCTTCTTAACCTCTTCGTCAGTTGCACTCTTGTCAATTTCCAGAACCTGGTAAGCTGCGTCTATTCCCTTGTCAAACATAGCAAATATCGATTCGCTGTCCTGAAGAGGAACGGTTAAAGAGGCAGCAATTCTCCTCAGTAATACCAGTTCGTCGCTGCTCACATGGCCATCTGCCCTTGCAATACCAGTAAGATAGTGAAGAAGCTGAAGTCTGGCCGATGCATTAATATTTCTGCGGATCTGCAAACATACAGCGTCAATATCAACCTCTTGCTTTAAAATATCTTTAAGCAGTTTAGCTGATTCCTGAGCCGCATCCGGTCCGAAATTTTCTGATATAAAGAGCTTTACATAATCCAGTTCACTCTTCATTACTCTTTTGTCTGCCTTCATTATTGCAGATGAGAGTACCAGAAGTGAAACTAAAAAACTGTTTCTCTGTTCTGACTGTGTATATACACCTGTATTTACCTGTGCTACACCCTTTCCGTCAAACATTGACCCCACTGCGAAGCCAATTATCCCTCCTATGGGACCTCCAAGCGCCCATCCCAGGGCTCCTGTAATCCATTTGCCGTAACCCATTATTTTAATACCGGTTTTATTCCTGATTTATTGAAGACCTCAATGATCTGAGGCATTATTGCTTTTTTTCCGTCTGCAAATATAATGAAATCTGCCATTAGTTTCCTTCGCTCATCACTCCACTGTCTGGCAATTCTCTCTCGCACAAGCTCTTCGGGCATATTATCTCTTTTAATAACTCTCTTAATCCTAACATCTTCCGGCGCACAAACAACAATTACTTTATCTGCAATAAAATGAAAAAGAGGCGATTCAAGAAAAATTGCCGATTCAAAAATTATTGCGCCGTAACCCTCCTTCTCCTTTGCACTTCTCCAGTTTATAAAATCTCTCAGTACTGCAGGGTGAACAATATCATTCACTTTTGAAAGCAACTTCTGGTTGGAGAAAATTTTTGCTGCCATTACATCTCTGCGAAGTTCTCCGTTGTGAATAATATCTTTCCCCAGAAGTCTTATCAGCCTCCTCAGCAAAAGAGAGTCCGTTTTGTAAAGCTCTTTCGCTCTTATATCAGCAATATATGCAGGAATGCCGAAAGCCTCCATCAACCTCACCAGGTATGACTTTCCGCTGCCTATGCCTCCTGTAATTGCAAAACAGAACATGATAGTGCTATTTTAGAGAATCTCCCTCTGCCTTTACCTCTACAAAAGATGGTTCAGTGCGATATGAGAGAACATTAATCTCGTTTGTATTGAGAATGGGCTTAACTATTCCGTTAAGAGATTTTTTGAACTCTGAAAAAGGAATGTAAAGCATCATCTTATCATCTGAATTGGCAGAAGACTTAAATTTTTCCCTGAAGTAAACAGTCACCTCGCCCGGAATCACCCTTACAGATACACCGGCAGGTATTTCAATTACCTCTACGGGTAGCTGCAAACTTCTCTCCACATACCTTACAACCTCAACTGAGTATAGTATCTCGTTATGAGAGAATCTCACCCCATCTTCAGCTTTAAGTGTCGCTACACCCTGACTGCCTTCAGATAAGTTATCAAGTTTTATAGGCTGAGTTACAACCGAGTCAATTTTGGAAAGAAGCTCCCTCTCTCCGTAAATCGTTATGGTATCGGGTGAAAGCCTTACAGGCCCGGAAGCCATGTACTGGGGTGCAAATGAGAGTACAGCCCTTGATGAAACAGGAACTCTTTTGTTGGTCTGACCCGGAAAAACAAAGCTTAAAGTATCAGTTGCAAACGATTCAATATCTACATTTTCACCCAGATAGAGAATAATTTTATCCCGGATATCTGAAGTAAGAAGGAAGAACCCGTCATGAATACTTTGAGATTTTTTGAAGAGTCTTCTCTCTACATTGAGCCTGATCGTGTTTTGTTCGCCGGAATAGCGATGCTGCAAAATATAGAATCCGGTTGATTTGCCTCTTACAATAAGAGTCTCACCTGCGTGTGCCTCTGCAGCTCTTGAAGCAAGGTCTGAGGCCACAGATACCTTATACTGAAGGTAAACTGTATACTCTTCTGAAAGTTTATGTATTGACCATATGATAAAAGCGAGAAAGAGACAGAACAAAAAGAGTAATAGTTGTCTGCCTCTCTCGTAAGAAATTGAAAATTTCCTTAGCTTTATCATAAAGCCGGAGTGTTTATTTCTGCGGGATATCTGTAATATCCTTTACAATTGAAGATTTATCAACCTTGATTTTAACATTACTGTCAATCTCCATAAGGATATAGCTCTCTTTTTCTGAAACTTCAGAAACTCTGCCGTAGATTCCGCCTGCTGTAATTACCTTATCTCCCTTTGCAAGTGAATTACGGAACTTTACAAGCTCCTTCTGCTTCTTTTGCTGCGGACGAATCATAAAGAAATACATAACGACGAAAATAAGACCCATCATTATGAGGAAGCTCCAGTTGCCTGAACCTGCGCCGGCAGGTTGAGCCTGTAGGAATGTTAGAAAATGCATTTTATTTGTTTTTTAAAATTTATACAAATTTAGTTATTCTGACGAGCCTACCAAACCTCGTCCCCTCTTCTCCACCTTTCCCTCTGCCGTAAGGCCGGTAATGATCTTGTCAAGTATGCCGTTAACGAACACTTTACTGTTTGGTGTGCTGTAAAACTTGGAGAGTTCTACATATTCATTGATTGTTACCTTCACGGGAATGTCCGGGAATGAGATTGCCTCGGCTATTCCGAGAACAATAAGGGCAATATCGGTAGCTGCAAGCCTCTCAGGCTCCCAGTTGTGAATATATGTAGCCATCAGATTTACATAATTCTGATAGTTAATAAGCGAGTTCTCCAGAAGCTTGATTGCATACTCCCTGTCGTCCTGTTTAAGGAAGAGGGCAGGATGTGCAAGTCTTGAATTCTGTTTAAGAGTTCCGATTTTTTTTGTAATTACATTTACGACATACTCCAGGTCATCGGTCCAGAAGAGCGAAAGGTCTTCAAGAATTGAGTGAAGTTCGTCATTATCCTCAAGTTCCTCTTCAAAAAATCTTGAGACTAAAGCAGCATCTGATGCAAAGTCAGAAACCTCTGCATTCATGTACTCGCCGAAATATTCAGATGCAACCATAGAAGCATACAGCTTTTTAACAAGAGAAGAGTGCTCATTCCAGTTTAATCCGCGTTTTTCGCAGAACTTAATGAGTTCTTCATTCTCCTCCAGCTTTGCAATGAGAGCATTCTGAACAAATCTCATGTTTGGATTTGCCTCTTCTGCAGAAGGTTGGTACTTTTTCAATCCGGCCTCAATCTTCCCTTCGGCCACCTTTTTAACGGCAACAGGCAGAGAGAGAATAAAATAGTAAAGCTCCAGGCTCTTTTCGCAACTTGTCAAAAGGTCGTTGACAGCTCCGCTGAGGGATCCCGATTCGGAATTCACTCTGCCGAAAAGTATCTTGAAAACCTTTACCCTTATTAATCTTCTGTTAATCATAAAAAACTTTAAATAATCTAATATTTTGCAAAGATAGGTTTTTGTGCATAAAAAATAATTTTATCTTTGTCAGGGAAATCTAAATTAAACAAAAATGTACTTCGAAGACTTTGACATTAATGACTCACAGGAGCGCAACGGAGACGATGTTTTTTCAAAGCCGGTGAGAGCCGGAAAACGCACCTACTTCTTTGACGTAAAGGCAACTAAGAACAACGATTACTACCTTACAATCACAGAAAGCAAAAGAAGGCTGGACCGCGATGGGAGATTCGTCTATGACAAACACAAAATTTTTCTTTACAAAGAAGATTTTGAAAAATTTTCACAAGGTCTCGAAGACATAATAAAATACATTAGGGAAAATGCTCCCGCTGTACCGGAAAGAGCACCCAGAGAAGCAGGAACTCAGTCATTTACAGACGTCAGCTTCGAAGAGTTGTAGAAAACTATTTTTTGCAAAATAAAAAACCGTTCATGGAAATATTTCCTGAACGGTTTTTATTTGAGAGGTACCAAGCAGATTCGAACTGCTGTACGCGGTTTTGCAGACCGCTGCCTAGCCACTCGGCCATGGTACCGTGGTTAGGGGTGCAAATGTAGGAATTATTTTTTATCTGCCAAAATTCTATCCCGCTCTTTGCCCCTTTTGTTTCTTGTATTGCTCAGCAAAATACCCCCGATAATCAGAAAAAGTCCGCCAAAGGTTAAAACCCCGATTGTCTCTCCCAGAATAAGGTGAATTAGCAGAAATGAGAGCAGCGGAGCAAGATAAATCATCTGAGTTACTGCAACCTTGTTCTCTGCCATATTCAGCGCTCTGTTCCACAGTATAAAGGTAATTCCCATTTCAAAAAAACCTGCATATACAGCAGCCAGAAAAGGCTTTGTCTCCGGCATGGGAGAGGGAAACAGAATAAAGGCAGCAATAAGGAAAACAGATCCGGCCAGAAAATTATGAAAGAGCTCAACAACAGGATCGGACGATTTATCAATTTTCAGCATCCAGTAAACAGCCCAGATTACTGTACTTGCCATAATGAGAAGAAGTCCGGGAACAGAGAGTGAACCGGAGAGATCTGCAGAATTATTCATTGACAGCATTATGATTCCGCCAAAACTTACCAGCACTCCTATCGCCTGCATCAGGCGGATTTTCTGCTTCATAAAGATTGCCATAAGGATTATAAGAACTACCTGCCAGGAAAAGTTAAGCGGCTGGGCAATCTGAGCCGGAAGGAGTGAATAACCTTCAAAGAGAATCAGATAATATACAAAAGGGTTCATAAATCCCTGCCAAAGCGACCGTTTGGTTACAGAGAAGCTCTTCAGTTCCGCAACTGCTCCTTTGAGCTTTCCTCTGTATGCAAGTTCTGCCATGCATACCAGAAGGGCTGTTATTGAGGCTATCAGAAGCAGTGTGAGAGCAGGCATACCTGCGAGTGCAATTTTAAACGCAGTTGCAACAGTAGCCCAGAAAAGAACCACAAACGATGCAAGTAGAACCGCCCTCTTCTGATTCTTCATTTTAATAGCTGTTTGGACTTTTGATTATATGATCTCCCTGCTGAAGGACTTTCCCCCTTAGCATGGGGTGAAGTATCTTTTCTGTTTCCAGAAATCCGTTTACAACAGATGCAGCCTCCTTGCGTGAGTGACCTGCAAGCAGTGCCCTGAGCCAGTTTCTTGGGAAAAAGATATCTCCCGTTTTCTGAATTTCAGGAAGAATTTCAAGTGCCGGCAGAATATATTTTGCAGATTGCTCTCTTCTTGAAAAGTGATTCAGATAGCCCAGAGAGGAGGCAGCCCATGGCTCAATGCCTCTGTTTTCTGCTTTCAGAAGTGAGTTAAATACCGAGTCCCTGGTTTGAATATCCGGAGAAAGTGAAGGATAGAGATAGAGAAACTCTTCCCTCCTGTCGTTTCCGGTAATACGGCCAAGCTGATACTGGCGAATAGCATCATACCTGGAAGGAAATCTTAGGGCGAGTTCATATGCTGTTCTGGTAAGATCTCTCTCGCTTAATGATATGTGTCTCAATGTCTGAGGTTTTTCCCAAACTTTGTAAATCCGTTCTGCCGAGATGCTGTCGTATGCAATTTCGGTGAGGGCCCGGAAGGCTATGATTGATTTTTCGCCTCCTTTGGGAGAGGATGCAATTTTCCAGAGCAGCTCCTCAGCCCTTCCGGGCCCCTCCGCTCTTACATCACGCATGTAAAGTACTGTTGCAGAAGTCAGAAAACCAGCAGCCCTGGAGAAAATCTGCATCTCGTTTTCTCTCTCAAGCATTGCACAAACACTCTCAGTAAAGAGTTCCGGTTTCAGATACCCTGCAAGCATATTTTCGTAAAGGTTTATTAACACCGATTCTCTCTTTACAGGTGAATAAGAGGAGATATTTCTCATTATCTCTGCAGAACTTACAGAATCCAGAATAAAGAGTCCGTAACCCTTTCCGTCGATGTTAGGAATAATGGCCCCCGCATCACCGGTATCATTTAATAATTCCTGCTCCCATATCAGACCTCTGTCAAACGGATCTCGTTGCGAAGCGACAATCTCTCCGTTAATTAACGCCAGAGTTATCTCGGGGCGCCCCTTCTCCTTAATCCAGACATTGCTCCAGGCAAGGAGATTTTCCCCGGTAAGAGAATCCAGAATCTCAATAAGATCGTCCCACGTTGCATTGGAATATGCATACTTTTTAAGATATCTGCGGATTCCCTCCCGGAACAATTCTCTTCCTAGTTTCTCCACCAGCATCTCCATAACTACAGGAGCCTTGTTATAAATAATATTGCCGTATACAAGCCCCGCATAAGAAAGATTATCCAGCTCCTGCTGAACTGGATTTGAGCCTCTTGTTCTGTCTTCTGCATAGGCAGGGGGAAAGTATGAGTCTATGAATGAGAGCTGGTGATCAATCTCCGGAAACATAGGAGCTACCATCTGTATTGCAAACCAGTTGGCAAAGACCTCTTTTGTCCAGACATCGTCAAACCACTTCATGGTTACATAGTCTCCAAACCACATATGGGCGGTCTCGTGAGCAATCAGCTTTGCCCTTTCGAGCTTTTCTGAAGTTGTAGGGTTTTCTCCCGTGAAGAGGGTCCTGTCTGAATAGAGAGTTGCTCCTGCATGCTCCATGCCGCCGTACTGAAATCCCGGAATTATGGCAATATCATATTTCGAAAAGGGATATGCAACGCCTGTATAATCTTCAAGCCACTCCAGCGAACTGAAAATCTGCTCTCCAATAATATCGCACTGGGCAATTCTTGAAGGATCACTCTCTCTGTGATATATTGAAATATTTCTTCCGTTTCTGGAGAGGTCGTACTTGTTCATTTTTCCGGCCACAAATGAGAAAAGGTATGTAGGGAGCGGCTCTGTTGATGCAAAAACCACCCTGTTCTGAACCTGTGTCAGAAACTTTCCGTTTGCCAGAGCGACCCACCCCTCCGGAAGGGTAAGTGAGAGAGAGTATCGCCCCTTGAGGTCTGGCTGGTCAAAACAGGGAAACAGTGTTCTGGCCCTGTCGGGAACAAGCAGAGTATAGATAAGATCCTCTCTTCTGTTGAGAGACTGCTCTCCCGCCAGAAATTCAATTTCAACCGAATTTATACCTTCATTCAGATATCTGGCAGGTATTACAATATGCTCTTTCCGGAAACTGTATTTCGCATCCTTTCCGTTCACCCTCAGCACCCTCAGAGGTGCTGCTGAATCGTGCCGGAAGTCGAGTATCAGCTCCTCTCTTTTTGCAAGGTTAAGGCCGATTGTAACCTTTGCCTCTATGGCGGAGTCCATTGCCTCCGGTATGGAGAAATCTAAGTCGTATGTGAGTTCAGAAATATTTGAAAACCTGGAAATTGCCAGATCTTTTGAAACGCCCTCCTCAATAAGTGAAGATTCTGACTTGCAGGAGGTAAAAGCCATGAGCAACATGAGTGCATACAGCAGCTTTTTCATATAGTTAAAGGTTAATGATTAGAGGACAATGGCAGAGGAGAGAAGTCTCTCCAGCCAGATTTGGTCTGTCTGGTCAAATGTATCCAGCTCTGCAGAATCGATATCAAGGACAGCTGTAACCGCTCCGTTGCGGAATACGGGAACAACTATCTCAGACTTAGAGAGCGAGCTGCAGGCAATATGTCCGGGAAACTGCTCCACATCAGGAACAATAATTGTCTTCTCCTCTTTCCAGGAAGTTCCGCAAACACCCCTTCCAAAAGCAATTCTTGTGCATGCAACGGGACCCTGAAACGGACCCAAAACCAGAGCGCTGCCATGCGGTGACGAATCGGCCCTGACAATATAAAATCCTGCCCACCAGAAGCCGAATGCCTCCTTTAACGCTGCAGAAATGTTTGCCATATTGGCAATTGGATCACATTCTCCCTCTGTTAGAGATATTATTTGCGGGATGAGGGCGGCATAAACCTGCTCCTTGTCTCCTTTAGGTATTTCGAGGTTTTCCATTGTTTGTTGAAGTTTAGGTTAGGGGTTGATAAGCTCTTACTCTACATAAATTACAAGTCCCTTGAGATACTCTCCCTCAGGGTGGTAAATATTTACAGGATGGTCTGCTGGCTGTGTGAGCCTGTGAAGGATTCTTACACTCCTTCCGGTTGATGCTGCTGCCGAAAAAACAGCCTCAGCAAAGGATATTTTATCGACAACCTGCGAACAGCTGTAGGTGAAAATAATTCCGCCCGGCGCTACTCTGGAGATAGCCGCTGCATTTAGTTTCTGATATGCCCTGAGCGCATTGGAGAGCGCTCCCCTGTGCTTGGCAAAAGCCGGCGGATCTACAATTATAAGATCATATTTGTTGTCGTCCGAATTTCTCATGAAATCGATTGCATCTTCGCAGTAAGATGTGTGAACCGGCTCCTGCGGAATGACTCCCGCCTCCCTGTTGGCCACAATGTTTCTCTCCAGCATATCAATTGCCTTGCGTGAGCTGTCAACAGAATCAACAGATGCCGCTCCCTCTGCAAGAGCATAAATGCTGAATCCTCCCGTATAGCAGAAGAGATTTAAAACCCTTCTCCCTTTTGAGTAGTTTCCCACAAGCGATCGGTTATCTCTCTGATCCAGAAAAAAACCTGTTTTTTGTCCGGTTTCCCAGTCGATTAAAAACCTTCTGCCATTCTCAAGAACAGCTCCGTTTTGAGACTGAGTCCCGTAAAGATAGCTGTCATTAAGCTCAAGACCTGCCTTAAAAGGTGCAGTTGCAGCACTCTTGTCATATACAGCCGTGAATTTGTCTCCGTATACCTCAACCAGGGCAGATGTAATCTCATTTCTTGAGAGGAACATGCCTGCCGAGTGAGCCTGCATAACAGCCGTGTCGTTATAAATATCAATAATAAGACCGGGCAGGGAATCTCCCTCACCATGAACCAGTCTGTATGCATTGTTGTCCTCTCTTATAAGTCCGGCACTCTCTCTGAGTCTGTATGCAGCAGAAAGTTTATCCTTCCAGAAACTCTTCCCGGGAGCACTCTCTTCAAAAGAGAGCATTCTTACAGCAATAGAGCCAATCTGGAAATGTCCGTAGCCAAGAGTCTCTCCTGAAAATGAAATAACCTCAACAAGGTCTCCCTCTCCAATTTTACCCTCGTTTTTAAGAATTCCTCCCGAAAAAATCCACGGATGAAACCTTCTTACAGACTCCTCTCTGCCCTTTTTAAGTATTATCTTTCCCATCTTCTGTCAATATTGGTTTTGGTGTGCTGAGCATCTTCAGATACATCTGTCTGCATACCCATGCATCAATAGCCGCATAATTTATCTGTCCGTGAGTAAGTACCTCTGCCTCCCAGTTTGAAAGCTGCTGGGATTTTGACACTCTCACCCCCATCACAATGGCTGCCATTTTACGCACGCTCTTCTCCTTTATACCCCAGCCGGCACCTTCACTCTGTAAATCGACAAAACCCCGGGGAATAAATTTCACATACCTCTGAAGTCCCCGGATATCTTCGTTCACAGCTGCTCCCACCTTTATTATCTTCTTAGTAGAGAGAACTTTGCATAAAGAATCGGGCAATCCAATCTCAGTCAGCCTGAAAATATAGGCTCTCTCCCCTCCCGAAAGCTGCAGCAGAGCAACTCCGTTACGTTTGGCATTTGCCTGAAAAACAGGTTTGGTCTCTGTATCGAAACCCACTATTTTTTGTCTTGTGAGGTACTCTATCGCTTCGTCATAGTCTTCATTTAGCTTGTCGACTATTACCACCTCTCCGCTGAATTCCGCAACCTTGAGCTTTTCCAGCTCCTCTGGCGAAATGGTTGGTTTAAAAATCATCAGTTAGTCTATTTTCATCAAGCTGAAAGTAAGGGGCAGACGCTCCCTTATCCTTTGTATACTCTCAACCGGCATATGCCTGTTCTGCAGCTCTTCAATAATGTAAGTTTTGCTTGCTTCTCCCGGAACCCTTCCGTACTTGAAGCTGTAGGTGAACCCTCCTCTTTCGTCTAGCAACGATGAGTCGGTTCCCGGCGCAGGTATGCTGATAAAGCTCCTGAGAGAGCTCTCTCCCTCCCTGCGGGCCAGGAGATTATCGTCCCTCAGAGAAATATAGCTCTCAATAGCCACATATTTTGCAGGATCGATAAAATTAATCTTTTCCGGCAGCAGATCTCTGTATGGATACCTGCCGTCAATTTCCAGTTCGCGAAGTTCAGATGCAACTTTTTCAAGCGTATCCAAAAGATATGGATAGTGCGTGCATCCAAGTATTATGTTCTTCATTGGAACTCCGGCTCCGCTTTTTCTCAGGTTTTCAACCAGTGAGACCATATGAAACCGGGCGTAGTTGCCAGCTGAGTTCAGTTGAATTTTCTTATATCCTTCAGAGCCCTTTTCAACAAGCAGGGCATTATTTGAAGTGTCAAACCGGTAAACTTTCATAAGCTCCGGATTTATCTCCCCTGCTCCGCTGCCTGCAGATGGACCTTTATATTCATCTCTTGGCGCGGTTGCAGAAATCTTAAGGAAACTTGGCTCCATATCCACAGCCTCGGCAAAGCCTACTCCCGGCTGATTGAAAACATAAGGCATCAATGAGTCTCCTCTTTGTCTGAATGCTTCCAGAATTGTTCTCTCATAACCGCCGGACGATATAGTTCCTGCTGTAGCCATTACTCCAACAGAGGCCTTCTCCCCCGAAGGAATATTTTCCATGAGTGCCTTTACGGCAGCATTAATAACACCAATAACCTTCACACCGGTTCCGGACTGTTTAAGGTATCCGTCAATATCAGTCAATCCGTACGCAGTTGCCGTATTGCATGCAACCACAACAATTTTGGAGTTATTGGGAGCCGTGGTCAGAAATTTTGCGTCATTAAGTATAAGCTCTTTCAGATAGTCTCCCTTACCCTCAGCATTGTAAACGCCGTAAGGCATATTGGCCTGATCTGCAAGAAAAGTGAAAAGCTCTCCCCTGAAATCCGGAATACCATCTGAGCCGGACTCTCCGGTTGAGTTATCAAACTCATCCAGGGCAAGAAATGCCTCCATTACAGTAAGGCCTCCGGTGCCTGAGTCAAACATGCCAACAGGCATCTCAGCAGAAGCTTTTCCGCTCTCTCCGTTACATCCCCAAAGTATAACCAGGGAAAGGAGCAATGCTCCTGACAACCTATTTACCGTATGAAAATTCACCATATTGAGATTTGATTAAAACTTCACTCTCTGCCGATTCGTACACGCGTCCGATTATCTGTGCATCGATACCATAATTGCGGGATATCTCCATGAGTTTGCCGGCAACAGATTCATTTGCATAAATCTCCATTCTGTGGCCCATGTTAAATACAGTGTACATCTCTTTCCACGGAGTGCCTGACTCTTCCTGAATAACCCTGAAAAGTGGAGGCACAGGAAACATGTTATCCTTCACAATTCTGAGCTTGTCAATAAAGTGAAGAACCTTAGTCTGCCCGCCACCCGAGCAGTGTACCATTCCATGGATATGAGGGCGAAAAGCTGCAAGCATCTCCCTGATTACCGGAGCATAAGTTCTGGTTGGAGAGAGCAGCAGTTTTCCATAGGTTACTCCGGTCTCAGGTTCTTTCTCTGCAAGCTGTTTGCTTCCTGTATAGACAACCTCAGATGGTATGTTCTGGTCGTATGTTTCCGGGTATTTTGCACCAACTTCAGAAGAGAAGAGGTCGTGCCTTGCAGATGTAAGTCCGTTGCTGCCTGTTCCGCCATTGTACTCATCTTCGTAAACCGCCTTCCCGTATGAACTTAGTCCAATGATTACATCTCCCGGTACAATTTTGGCATTGTCAATAACATCAGACCTTTTAATTCTGGCGCATACAGTTGAATCAACAATTACAGTCTGAACCAGATCGCCCACATCTGCCGTTTCTCCTCCTGTAAGTCTGATATTGATACCATAAGAGGCCATCTTACCGGCAAACTCTTCAGTACCTTTGATAATCTCAGAGATCACAGCTCCTGGTATGCGGTTTTTATTACGGCCAATTGTAGAAGAGAGTACAATTTCATCTGTAACACCTACACAGATAAGATCGTCTGTGTTCATCACAACTGCATCCTGAGCAATTCCTCTCCAGACACTTAAGTCGCCGGTTTCACGCCAGTATGCATATGCAAGAGAGGATTTTGTTCCTGCTCCGTCTGCATGCATTACCAGTGCATATTCTGGATCGCCTGTGAGATAATCCGGCACAATTTTACAGAATGCACCGGGGAAAAGTCCCTTGTCAATATTTTCAATCGCTTTGTGAACATCTGCCTTAGAGGATGAAACTCCCCTCAATGCATACTTTTGTGCCTCGGTGCCCTTTTGCGTCATATCTTTTCTTAATTATTACCTTAAAAACAGCAGCTCTCTGTATTTTGGAAGCGGCCACAGTTCGTCATCCACAACCATTTCCAGTTTATCAACAACTCTTCTGATCTTCTCCATATAAGGGAGTACAGTGTTTGAATAAACCATAGCTCTCTCAGAGTAGCTCTCAATCTGGTTTGCAGATTTTCTGGCCTCAATCATTCCGTGGAAATCTTCTCTGAGAACCTGTATATAGCCGGATATCTTCTCAATGGCAACCAGCTGCCTCTCAGACATTGTCTTGTATTTTTCAGGGCCAAACAGCTCTTTAATACCCACAACATTCTGAATAAGAGAATTCTGAAACTTAATTGCAGTTGGGATAATATGATTGATTGTTAGATCTCCCAAAACTCTTGCTTCAATTTGAAGTTTTTTGAGATATATTTCATTCATAACCTCAAAGCGGGCCTCAACCTCTCTGACCGTAAGAATATCAGTCTCCTTCATAAGGTTAATTGAATTCTCCTCAAGGTATGCCTTATATGCCTCCGGAACATTTGAAATGCCCTTCAGACCTCTGCTGATGGACTCTTCGTGCCACTCCTTACTGTATCCGTTTCCTTCAAATCTTATGAGTTTAGATTCAATAATAAACTCTCTGATTGTCTCAAGCAGCGCCTCATTCTGTGAAGCACCCTTTGCAATTCTTGCCTGTGCCAGTTTTCTGAATCTTGTTAGCTGCTGGGCAACTGCTGCATTGAGAATATACATTGAAGATGCAACATTCACAGACGACCCAACTGCGCGGAACTCAAACCTGTTACCGGTAAAGGCAAACGGAGATGTTCTGTTTCTGTCTGTGTTGTCAGGAAGAATCTCAGGAATCTTGCCTACAACGTTCATTCTGTTGTCAATCTCTTTCTCTGTTACATGATTTGTTGACATCTGCTCAATTGAATCCAGAACACCAGATAATGTTCTTCCAACAAAGACAGACATAACTGCAGGAGGAGCCTCGTTTCCGCCAAGGCGGTAAGAGTTGTTGAGGTTGGCAACACTTGCCATAAGCAGGTGGTGATGCTCGTATACAGCCCTTATTACTGAGACAAAAAAGCTCAGAAACTGCAGGTTCTTGCCCGGAGTCTTGCCCGGTGAAAGAAGATTGGTTCCTTTATCTGTTACCATAGACCAGTTGCAGTGTTTGCCTGAGCCGTTTATACCTGCAAATGGTTTTTCATGGAATATTACTTTCAGTTTATGTTTTTTGGCAATCTTTCTCATAAGGATCATCATCATGAGATTGTGATCTACAGAGAGGTTTGCCTCAGCATGATATGGAGCAAATTCAAACTGGTTAGGGGCAACTTCATTGTGACGGGTTTTAAGAACCACGCCCAGTTTATATGCCTCAGTCTCGAAATCCTTCATGAATGCCATTACCCTGGAAGGGATAGCTCCAAAATAGTGGTCCTCCAGCTGCTGATCCTTTGCAGATGTGTGTCCAAGCAGGGTTCTGTTGCAAAGCATCAGGTCAGGTCTTGCTCTGAACAGAGCCTCGTCCACAAGAAAATACTCCTGTTCAATTCCAAGAACTGAGTTAACCCTTTTAACAGCAGGATCAAACATCTGAACAAGTTCTACAGAAGCTTTGTCCAGTGCCTGCAGAGATTTAAGGTGGGGAGTCTTCTGGTCGAGAGACTCTCCTGTATAGGAAACAAACACTGTCGGGATGCAAAGTGTCTGATCAATGATAAATGCAGGTGAAGTTGGGTCCCATGCAGTATAACCACGGGCTTCGAATGTGTTTCTCAAGCCACCGTGAGGAAAACTTGATGCATCAGGCTCCTGCTGAACAAGTGCCTCACCGCGGAAATTCTCGAATACGCCTCCGTTTTTGGAAGGATCTACAAAAGCCTCATGTTTCTCAGCAGTTGCATCTGTCAGAGGATGGAACCAGTGAGTGTAGTGTGTTGCTCCCATCTCCACAGCCCAGGCCTTCATACCCGAAGCTATCTGGTTTGCAACACCCCTTTCAATTTTCAGACCTTCATTTACGGCTGCCTGGACAGCTTCAAAAGCCTCTGCAGAGAGATATCTGCGCATTTTCTCAACGTCAAACACATTTTGACCAAAATACTGCGATACCGGCTGATTTTCAACAAAGAACCGTTCCGGCTTGTGGGTTGCAAACTCGTCAAGAGCTCGTTTTCTAAAGCTGCTCATTTTTGAAATATTTGATTGGGGGTTATTAATCGGGCAAATGTAACTAAAATTTAAAAATGAAGCCCCATTTTTTATACATTTGCATAAACCCTAATAACTGTAAAACATGAAACAGGCAGCCGTTTTTGTGACGCTTCTGGCACTAATTCTCAACAGCATGAATGCCAGTGCACAAAAGAACAACATCCAGAAGTATGTCGAAAAACTTAAAAAAGACACTCTTTTCTCTAACTCAGTCGTTGGAATTATGGTCACTGACGAAAAGGGCAAAACAGTAGCATCATGGAATCCTGATATGCCTCTTCTCACAGCATCCACAATGAAGACAATCTCAACAGGACTTGCTATGAAGGTGCTGGGTCCCAATTACAGATTCAGAACCAGAATCGGATATACAGGTGAAATCAGGGACGGTATTTTATACGGCGACCTGTACATTGTTGGCGGAGGAGATCCAACTCTTGGTTCAAAAGATACTCTGGCCTATCCGGTTGACTCAATATTTGGTGTATGGGCAAACTCCGTAAGACTTGCCGGAATAACTAAGATATCAGGTAACATTATTGGAGACGATCGTTTTTTTGAAAATGAAGTTGTTCCCGGAAGCTGGTCTGTAAGCAACCTTGGGCCATATTACGGCAGCGGCCCTTCGGGTCTCTCCTTTATGGAAAATCTTCAGGAATTTCGTTTTACTCATGCCGGAGGAACAGGTGTTCCCGCAAAAATTACATCTGTTTACCCTGTTGTTCCAGGCCTTGCAATCAGAAACAATATTGTTACAGGTCCTTCAGGAAAGAGTCCCAATACAGATTACAGAGTTACTGACCTCTCCAGAACCGTTAAGTTTTCAGGAACCATACCTCAGGATAAAGACACTGTAACTATAACAGGTTCAACTAAATTCCCTGCAGTAGCATGTGCAGAGGAATTTCGCAAATATTTATCATTCAATGGGATAGAGAGTAATCCTCTTGCATATGATTCAGAAAGTTACAATGTTGTTCCTCAGGAGCAAATCAGAATAATTGGGGAGACTTACTCTCCCGAACTGTTCAAAATTGTGAATGTTACAAACAGAATCAGCAATAACTTTTATGCCGAAACTCTTTACAAGACTCTTGGCAAGGAGATTACAGGAGTTGGCTCGTATGATTCTGCCAGAGTTGCCGTGAATGCTCTTATGAGCTCTATGGGATTGCCAGTGCGGGGATTCATGCAAATTGACGGCAGTGGTTTGTCAAGGCAGAATTATGTCTCTGCCAGATTTTTCTGTAAATATTTCACGAAATTGAAAGAAAAAAACGATAACTTTGAACTGTTTTTTGAAAGTTTGCCACAACCGGGTGGTCCGGGAACTCTCAAGAGTGTACTTGCTAAAGCAGATCCGTCAGAAAAGAAGAGATTACATGCCAAAAGCGGTTCTCTCTCCAGTGTCAGATGTTATGCAGGTTATGCCGAGAGAAAAAATGGCGGAATGTATTATTTCGCAATACTTACAAACAACTATCAGGCTAGAACAGCACAGATGCAGCCTGCAATTGAGGGATTTTTACACGAACTAATAAAATAACTATATTAAATTTTACAGAAATGCTTACACTTTCGAAAAAGGCAAAAACGATGCCTGCTTCACCAATCAGAAAACTTGTTCCTTATGCCGAGGCAGCAAAGAAGAGAGGCATTAAGGTATATCACCTGAACATTGGACAGCCGGACATTGCATCACCAAAAGAGGCCCTTGACGCTGTTAAAAACAATACTCTTGATCTTGTATCTTACCCGCACAGTGCCGGTATTGAGACCTACAGAGATGGTCTTGCAAAATACTACCAGGGTATAAACATTAACGTAACCGCAGACGAAATCAATATTACAACAGGGGGCAGCGAGGCTCTTCAGATTGCTCTCGCAGTTACCTGCAATCCGGACGACGAGGTTATTGTAATGGAGCCCTTCTACACAAACTACAACTCATTCGCTCTTCAGAACGATGTTAAGCTTGTGCCTGTTCCAACAACAATTGAAACCGGGTTTGCTCTTCCTGATATAAGCGAATTCGAAAAATACATCACACCAAAGACCAAAGGTATCATTGTCTGCAACCCGGGCAACCCTACCGGTTCACTCTACACAAAAGAGTCAATCATAAGACTTGGTGAGATTGCTAAGAAACATGACATTTTTCTCTATTCTGACGAGGTATACAGAGAGTTCTGCTACACAGACGAGCCTCACTTCTCTGCAATGCACGTACCCGGAATTGAGCAGAATGTAATTCTTATTGACTCAGTTTCGAAAAGGTACAGCCTGTGCGGCGTTCGCATTGGTGCAATCGTTTCCAAAAACAAAGATGTAATGACCGGCGTTCTGAGATTTGCTCAGGCCCGTCTCTGCTCTCCTGCCTACGGACAGATTGCAGCCGAAGGTGCACTCAGTACTCCTCAAGAGTATTTTGACGGAGTACGCTCTGAGTACATGAACAGAAGAGATGTTCTAATTGAGGCTCTTAACAAGATGGAGGGTGTATTCTGCCCTAAACCTATGGGTGCCTTCTATGCTGTGGCCAGACTACCTATTGACGACAGCGATAAATTTGCTCAGTGGCTGCTCGAAGAATTCAGCTATGAAAACCAGACAGTAATGGTTGCACCAGCTGCAGGTTTCTATGCAACTCCGGGCAAAGGTACCGACGAGGTTCGTATCGCCTATGTACTTAAAGTGGAAGATCTCAAGGCTGCTATGAAATGCCTCGAAGTTGCACTTAAGCAATATCCCGGCAGAACCACCAAATAAGCTTTTAGCAAGTTACAGCGTCACGGGCTGTATAAACAAAAAGAAAGGTGTCCGATTTATATCGGGCACTTTTTTTATTTAAATTTTGCATGGCCAGGCTTGTCAACGCAACGAGGTTTTTCTTAACGCTATTGCAAAAGCTGGAAATTGCGCACAACTCTGCCAGAGTTTTTACGAACTCATTGATATACTACATCTTACATTTCATGAAATTATTTCTTATGCTTTCAAATATTTGCTAAATGTTTGTTTTACTGCATTTTTGTAAAAACTCTGGCAGAGTTCAATCGTTGCTAGAGTTTACTGCTGGGGTAAATTGAACGTGGCAAACTTTAGTTACTCTACCCGTATCGCTGTAACGAACTCTCTGTCAACGAGTGCCACTTTGTCCCCGCGGATGATCCGCGGGGACAAAGTGCTATTAGCTGACGGTCTGAGGGTTACAGACGTACGGGGCAGCGCCTTTTAGTACTGCAACCGGCTGTCTGTGACGCAGTTTACAGACTGAATCTGTATGTGAGGCTGCCCAGTTAGGAGGT
>Ga0366819_10179_pt1 | contig 31399 bp, 20 predicted proteins | sample TotcelFGM3001N15_FD_207091 | JGI IMG/M metagenome (GOLD analysis project Ga0366819, IMG submission 207091) | Enriched cells from coal bed in the Powder River Basin, Montana, United States - Total cells FGM rep3 HSBNCT.FGM.300.1.N15 ... | reverse complement strand
ATCATCACGCCGCCAGGATGCGCCGACACCAACGGGTTGTTGGGACCATAATTGTCGCTCACGCCGGGCAAGTCGTAGGCGCGCGTTCCCACCGGATAGCGGACGGAAGTCAAGTTAAACCAGCGCCCGTCCCCCATCGAACCGGTGCTCACCGTCGTGACGGTGGTGTTGCTGCCGCAGCCCATGGGCCAGCCATGATTGCTCGAGCCATAGTTCCTTCGAACGCCGGTGGAATCGAACAACCAGTCCGACAACTCGCCAAGAATCATGACATTGGAGGTGCCGTCGGTACAGTGAGAGAACTTGAGTGCGACGCTGCTGCCGCCGACCAACATGCCGCTTCCCGAGGTAAGACCGTCGTTGGAGTTCGCGAAACTGGCGGTGCCACAGCACGAACAGCATGGTTGCTGGCGCGACGGGACGTATCGTCCCGTCGCTTCGACCGCACCGGCAATGCCCACGTAGGTTGCGATCATGCCGTTGTCGCCGCGGAATTCGTCGAGCGGGCTGGACGGACAGCGATATGTCGGGATCATGAGCCCGCGGATATCGACGGGATTGCCGCGAAGATTGATATTTCCCGGCCCGTAGCCTTCACTTTGGTTGTACGGCCCCCTTTCTGTGAACGGCCATTGATCCCACAGCGGCGCTTGTTCGACATAAGGCAGCAACCGCACGTAGAACGAGGTGCCCCACCCGCCGTTCCAGCCGCCGGTCCGAGCGCCTATCGGAAAGGACTTGTACGTGTCGTGATAATTGTGCAGTGCCACGCCCAACTGCTTCATGTTGTTGCCGCACTGCGAACGACGAGCCGCTTCCCGGGCCGCTTGAATGGCCGGAAGCAGCAGAGCGACCAGGATTCCGATGATCGCGATGACCACCAATAATTCGACGAGCGTAAAACCGATTTGCCGCTGAATTCGCATACAAGCACCCCTTCCAGAACGTTGAAGATTAGAACAGGAAGATTCCCGCAGAACTGCTTGACGCCCAATATATCGAACGGAACGTGGAACACGTTCCTCGTTCAACCTAGCAATCTCGCCCACGCCTTGCAATGTTTTTTGGACAAAAAAACTGGAAAAGTTGCAGAGAGTTGGCGCCGGTCACAATCGGCATGGTGTCGAGATCGGCAATCGCGTTATCGGCGGGGTTGGGCATTTCTAAGGGAGATCAGCGGATTTTGCGGGACCATTCTCCAATGATCCAACGGCGCCGCAGACGGGTCGTCAGTCCGTACTGCGGCACATTTACGAGGTGATTTTTGCGGGCATCAGTCTGAATGTGGCGTCATCCATCCAAAGGCCTCGGTCCGGGATCTCTGGTATTGGACTCAGTCGGCCAGGTCCAAGTTGCATTCGTTGTCCACGTTCGGTTTTACCTCAAAGGACAATTCGCTCGTCTCCGAGTTGCGGTACTTTTGCGGGATCTTGGGGTCGTCACCGGCGACCTCGCCCGCGTCATACCGTTTCATCTGCTCCTCGGGCGTCAATTCGGGACCGGAAGGCGGACCCACCGAGATCTGGTACTTGCCCGCGGGAATCCTATGTTCCTCAAGCGATTGGAGACTGAATTTGCCATCCTCACCGACCACGCCGCTGCCACTGAAGTTGTCGCCGGTGAAAAAGACACGCGAACCAGCATCCAAGGGCGTGCCTTGGTGAGTGATCCGGCCGTGGACCGTTCCCGTGGGCCCCTGCGGCTTTGACTTGCCGCACCCGACAACCACGCAGAAGCAGAGCAGGAGACCAACGATCGACGACGCGACGGATTGAACAGAGACCGATCGGCCGTTCGAAAAACGGATACGATGCATGATGCTTGCCTTCATTCTTGCAGTTAGTGACCGGAAAAAATCTAGTACTGGCCCACGGACTGACCGTCGTCTCGCGTACAGAGTATCCGCACGACGAACATGTCCGTCGCATCAGCAATAAAGCGCACGCTGCCATCGACAAGTGTCACTTGGATGCCACCGGGATGCGCCGAGACCAAGGGATTATTCGGACCATAATTGCCGTCAATGCCCGCCAGACTGTAGTCCCGAGTGCCAATCGGATACCTGACGGTCCTCAGATTGAACTTGCGAGCCCCCGTCGTCGTGTTGCCGTCGTCGGTGCCCATCACAAAGCTGTGACCTACGGAGGCGCTGTTATTTACCTTGGCTGTGCCGTTGAGCAAGAAATCAGAAGATTCACCTACGATGATCGTGGTCGACGTCCCGTCGGTCACGTCGCTCATGCGGACCACCCGGTTCGCGATCAACACCCCTCCAGCAGAGAACTGTCCTGTATTATTCTTCGCCGCGTCGCAGCAATTGCAGCATGTCCCCACACGGGACTCTGTGAATCCATTGCCGCTGGTCGCACCGGCGATGCCAACATACGATGGGTCGATGGCACGACGGCTCTCTCTGGGGGGCAGAGGACTGGACGGACAAAGCATCGCAGAGATCGTGGCATCAGCAACCAGATCCCGGTTCCAATTCCCCGCGGCGGTGCCGCTGCCGATCCAGCCACCATGGTTTCCGGCGAAATCGAACTGATCGTAGATGGCCGACGCCTCGAGATAAGGCAAAGTTCCAACCCACCACGACGGCCCCCAGCCGGCCTGGTTCCGGACGCCCAACGGAAAGTACTTGTAGGTGTCGTGGTAGTTCTGCAGGGCCAGGCCAAGCTGTTTAAGATTGTTGCTGCATTGAGACCGGCGCGCCGCTTCGCGCGCCGCTTGGATGGCCGGCAGCAGCAGCGCGACCAGAATTCCGATGATGGCGATGACCACTAACAATTCGACCAGCGTGAAACCGACCCGCTTTTGAACTCGCATCGAAATACCCTTTGGAACATTGAAGAATGAGAACAGGGATTCTCGCCAAACTGCTTGATTTCAAACATCCTGGATCGAACCGAGATTACGCTATCATCGTCATCCCGGTGTCTCGAGCTACGCCTTTCGATGGTCTTCGTTTCAAGAAGTTGTAAAAGTTTCGAAAACCCCACGGAAATAAACTGCAGCAGCAGCGTTCTTGTGACCGGTTGCAGGCCGGGTTCATGGGTGACGCGCGAACAGCAGCCGTCCTGTTTATATTTCTTGATTTCTGCGTGCAGGGGCGTTGCCCGTGCGGCGAAACGAACGCCCAACCTCAAGCCCCGTTGTGCGAGAAGCAGTTAGAGATTAAGTTTTTCAGGCAGGAGACACGAATCAATGAAGATCGGCATCGTGGGCTATTTGGGCTCAGGCAAAAGTACATTGTTCGAATGGTTGACGGGGGTCGCACCGAACCCGTCCCATCAGCACGACACGCAGATGGCGGTGGCCCAGATTATCGATCCGCGCGTCGCCGAGTTGTGCAAGATCTACCATCCGAAGAAGATTTCGCACGCGAATCTCGAGGTTTTTGATACGCCCGGTTTGAGCCGTTCCCACGAAGGCAGTGCGGCCAAGTTGGCGAAAATCCGTGAAGCGGGTTGCTTGGTGCTGGTGGTCGCGTCGTTTGACGGCTCGGACGCCGCAGCCGACTTGACGCGGTTCGAGGACGATCTACTGCTGGCCGACTTGGACATCGTGGCCGGTCGGATCGAGCGGCTGCGGGATCAGAGCCGAAAACCGCGTGCGGACCGGGAGGAGATGGACCGGGAATTGGCGGCGTTGGAGCCTCTTTTGGCGACCCTCGAAGACGGTCGCCCGCTGCATCAACAGGAGCTGACTCCCGAACAGGCGCGCGCGATCCGCTCGTTCCAGTTGTTCAGCGAGAAGCCGCGTTTGATCGTGGTCAACGTGGCCGATGACGACCCCGATCCAGGCCACTTCGCCGCCGAGGCGCCGCCCGGCGTCGACTTGGTGACCGTTTCGTTAAGCCTGCAATTGGGCCTGACCAAAATGCCGGCCGACGAACGGGAGGAATTCTGTCGCGAGATGGGACTGGAGCCGATGGACCGCGACGCGCTGGTCCGCCGGATCATGACCGCCTCGGGTCAGATGCTGTTCTTTACGGCCGGCGAGAAGGAGGTCCGCACGTGGCTGGTGCGCACCGGCGGCACGGCCGTCGAAGCGGCGGGCGGGATTCATACCGACTTGGCACACGGTTTTATCCGGGCCGAAGTCATGACCTGTGCCGACTTGATCCGGCTGGGCAGCGAACGGGAAATCAAAGCGCACAACCTGATGCGCAAAGAACACAAAGAATACGTCGTCCAGGATGGTGATATTCTTTTCATCCAGCACAACTGAATCCGGCTCAGGGGGGCGGGCGTTCAAAATTCAATTTTGGCCGACCACGGCTCGGCTCGATGGTCGGACTCGCTATCGGCCAAAATTGGATTTTGAACGCCCGACCCCAAATCCGTACAGCACGAAAAACCAAAATATCTTGTCACTTTTCCAGCAGCGAATCTTCTAGGACGTTCTTCGCCAAAGTGAGATGTCACTGGGCGATCGCGGTGTGCGTCACGGGACGTCCCGCCAGGGCTTGCTGGCCTTGTACGCCTCCAGAACTTTCCGCTCTTCGACCCGCTCGTCCTCCGGAGCCATCTCCAAGACTTTGGTCTGCCACTGGACGGCTTGGGCAAAGTCGCCGGCTTCCGCGCAGGCGGCGGCTAACGTTTTGAGGTCCGGCCAGTGCTTCCACTGTCCCAGTTCGCACGCAGTCCGTGCCGACACGAGGCCTTGTTTGCCATCGCGGATCGACGCTTCCGGACAAGTGGCCAGCAACCAGGCCTTGTTCTGGTGCGCCAATACGTAGTTGGGCGCCAGGCGAATGGCGGCGTCATAGTCGGCCAAAGCTTCCTCGTACTTCTTCAGCAGTTGGCGGTTGTAGCCGCGATTGTTGTAGGCCACGGCGGCCTTGGGGTTCAGCTGGATGACTCGATCGAAATCGGCGATTGCCTTGGCCGGTTCCTGCCGCTGGAACCACAGAAAGCCGCGACTGCTGAACGACGGGATGTGCTTGGGATCCAATCGCAGGGCTTGCTCGAAATCGGCCAGCGCTTTGTCCCAATTCTCCATCGCCTGCCAGACCATGCCCCGCTGGTGGTGAGCCGCTACGTTCTTAGGTTCCAGGCGGATCGCTTCGGCCAAATCGTCGATGGCCTTAATCTCCTCGTGGGCCTCCGCGTACGCCGCCGCGCGGTTCAGGTAGATCGAAGCCGATTTCTCGCCGCGTTCGATCGCGGCTGTAAAGTCCTCGACGGCCTTGTCGGCACGGCCCGCGGCCAGCTGGGCAACGCCTCGATTCACGAACAGGTACGGTTCGGCCACGCCCAGACGCTGCGCCATGTCATAGTCTGCGATCGCTTTGTCGAACTCGCCTTGCGTCGCCAGTTGGATGCCCCGATTCACGTACACCATTGGGTTCTTGGAGCCTAACCGCACCGCCTGGTCGTAATCGGCCAACAGCTTGTCCGTCTGGCCGCTGTGCAGCCAAATCAGCGCTCGCCGTTCATAATGCACCGGATTCCGCGGATGGGCGCGGATCAATTGGCTGTAGATCGCCTCGGCGTCCGCCAAACTCGTCACGGCGCCGCGTTCGAGCCAGCCCTTGATGCCGCGCGTCGATTGGACCCAAACCTTGTCCTGATCCGTCACCAGGACCGTGAGCACTTCGCCCGCCTCCGTCGTCCCGGTCGTTTTTTCTCCGTCGGTCACACGATACGCGCCGCGGGCGACCACTTCAAACGAGGTCAACCGTTCGGCGGCTGAAGCGGACGAGATCAACATGAAAACCGCGAGCGTCAGGAGGGGCGTTGCGTGTCGCATGGGAATACCTGTCAATGTTCTACGGCCGATAACCGGTGGGGCGAAATTCGACGATAACTCTAGGGTAAGCGGCGCAAGGCGATTGTCCAGACCTAAACACCGGCGCAGCCTAGGATGGCCGGTTTCTACGGCTCCGCACGCTCAACGGTCACGACTTCGATGGTCAACTCCGTGGCATCGATGGTGGCATCAATGGGGTTGCGGCGGACGGTTGCGGGTATTATGGTGTTGGGTTTTCTATCTTCGATCCGTGATGAAGTTCAGGACACCGCACGTCCCCCGGTGCTCGCTTGCAAAGGCGGGAGAGTTTCAGCTCGCACCGGCGCGGATCGCTGTTGCGGCCGATCAAAATCCGGCGAAGGGAGACTGCATGAAACCGAGGAGCCCAACTCCGGCTGGCGGTGTGATCGCGGCACTGGAACGCGAACTGCGGACCTGCATGCGCGGCGAAGTGTATTTCGATCTCATGAGCTGCGGGCTGCATGCGACGGATGCCAGCCACTATCAGATGATGCCGGTTTGCGTGGCGACGCCGCGGGACGAAGCCGACTGTATTGCCGCGGTTTCGGCGGCCGGACGATTGGGCGTGCCGATTACGCCGCGAGGCGGCGGAACGTCGCTGTCCGGCCAGACATTCGGGCCGGGGCTGGTGCTGGACGTCTCCAAGTACATGAGTCGCGTCCTGGAGGTGAATGCCGAGCAGCGTTGGGCGCGCGTCCAACCGGGTGTGATCCGCGACTTGCTGAACGCCGAACTCGTCCCGCACCGGCTGCACTTCGCTCCCGATCCGGCCACCGGCAACCGCGCGACGATTGGCGGCATGATCGGCAACAACGCTTCCGGAACTCGATCCATCGTATACGGCAAGACGATCGACCACGTGCTGTCGTGCCGGGTCGTCTTGGCCGATGGAACGGTGATGGAATTGGAGCCGACCGACGGCGACCAATGGCGGCAGCGCAGCGCCGGCGGCTCGCGGGCGGCGGAAATCTACCGCGGGGTCGGCGAGGTGATCGCCCGCAATCAGGACGAGATTCTAGGCCGCTACCCCAAGGTCATGCGCCGCGTGTCCGGTTACAACCTGGACGAGTTCGTCGACGGCGCCGGCTATACGGGTCCGATAGGCGGCCGGAATCTAGACGGGCATCGCGTTTGGAACTTGTCCCACCTGATCGTCGGCAGCGAAGGCACGCTGGCCTGCGTGCTGGAAGCCAAACTCCGCTTGGTGCCGCTGCCGGCCGCCACCGCCCTGGCGATCGTACATTTCGACGAAGAGATCGCCTCGCTCCGCCACCTGCCGGAAATTCTCGCCCACCCGGTCAGCGCCGTCGAACTGCTGGACGAATTGGTGATTCGCGAGTCGCTGACCAACGCCGCCACGGAGCAGTTGGCGACGTTCTTCGAGGGGCAGCCCAAGGCGGTGCTGATCGTCGAAGTCTTCGGAGACGACGCCGCCGACGCCCAACGGCGGATCGAAGCCGTCGTGGCCGACTTGAAAAGCAAAGGCATCGGCTACGCGTGGCTCATTCGCACGAACAAACAGGGCCAAGCCGACGTGTGGAGCGTCCGCAAACTCGGATTGGGACTGATCAGCAACGTGCCCGGTCCGGTCAAAGGCCAGGCCTTCGTCGAAGATGCCTGCGTGCCGGTCGAGGTGCTGGCGGAATACATCGAACGTCTGCAGCGCGTCTGCCGCGAGCTGGACGTTCCGACGACCATGTACGCCCACGCCAGCGTCGGCGTGATTCATTTCCGGCCGCGGCTGGATCTGCATCTGCCCGCCGACCGTGACAAGATGGTCGCGATCGCCAACCGCGCTTTCGAGATGGTCCGCCAATACGGCGGCGTGTTCGCGGGCGAACATGGCGACGGCCTGGTGCGAGGGGAATTCATTCCCCGTTATTACGGCGCGCAATTGTACGATGCGTTTCGGCAGATCAAAGGCGTGTTCGATCCCGGCAACGTGATGAACCCCGGCAAGATCGTCGACACGCCGTCGATGACCAGTCACCTGCGGTACGGCGACGCCTACCGGCCTGCGGAGCTTTCGACGCTGTTTCACTATCGCGAGCAAGGCGGATTTCAGCCGGCGATCGAACAGTGCAACGGGGTGGGGGCTTGCCGCAAGCTGGACGCCGGGACGATGTGTCCCAGCTTCATGGCGACGCGGGACGAGGAAGCTTCGACCCGCGGCCGCGCCAACGGTTTGCGGCTGGCCATGTCCGGCCAGTTGGGCGACGGCGCACTGGCCTCGGACCGGATGAAACAGGTCTTGGAATTATGCCTGGCGTGCAAAGCCTGCCGGACCGAATGTCCCAACGCGGTCGATATGGCGCGGCTGAAGAGTGAAGTGTTGCAGATGCATCACGACCGCCACGGTGCGCCGCTGGGATATCGGCTGATCGGCGAAATGCCTCAAATGGCCCGCTGGCTGGCCGGGCCGCTGGCCCCGCTGGTGAATTTCGCAGCGCGCTTGCCGGGCTACGGCTGGCTGCTGGAAAAGCTTGCCGGGATCGACCGCCGCCGTGCCATGCCGCCGTTCGCCGCTCGAACGTTGGACCAGCTGTTGCGCACCCGCCGCGCCGAAGGACATCCCGAGCCCGCTCGGGACGGATCGGAGCCTGCATCCCCCCGCCCCCGCGTCGTACTGTTCGACGATACGTACGCCAATTACCTGGAACCGCACGTCGGCCTATCAGCCGTCGAATTGCTCGAGGGCTGCGGCTACGAAGTGATCCTCGCTCGCGCAGGCTGCTGCCAGCGGCCGCGGCTGTCCAAAGGCCTGGTGCGTCAAGCCAAACGCGACGGCACCAAGACGATGCAGAAGCTGGACGTGTACGCCCGGCAAGGGCTGCCGATTGTGTGCCTCGAACCGTCGTGCGCTTCGGCCTTGGCCGACGACCTGCCCGACTTGATCGACGATGCCGAGTTGGGCCGGCGCGTGGCCGGGTGCGTGACGATGATCGACGTGTTCCTGGATCGCGAGGTGGCAGCCGGGCGGATCGCCGCGCTGACCGCCGTGGCGACGGCCTTCGTACTGCACGGCCACTGTCATCAGAAAGCGGAATTCGGCACGACGGCGATCCACGGACACTTTGCCCGCCTCGCGGGGACAACGTGCATCGAAGCCGATTCCGGATGTTGCGGCATGGCCGGTTCCTTCGGCTACGAACATTATGAATTGTCCCTTGCCATCGGGGGGCAGCGGTTGTTTCCGGCCGTGCGACGCGCCGTCGCCGAGGGCCGGACGGTCATCGCGTGCGGCATCAGCTGCCGCCATCAGCTGCGCGACGCCCTGGGGGTCGAGGCCAAGCATTGGGTCGAAGTCATGCAGGCGGGCGCGCCAGACGCCTCGATCGAATGATTCGCGCGGGCTTCTGGTTGTCAATGCGCGGGGGGCGCGCTAAAACATCACAGCTGCGTATCGCTGCGCTCTATAATGACACAGGTGTAACTCGAGGGGACCGACCGGCCCCGCGACCGGCCACGAAACAACGGACGAACCGGCGAATCCATGCGCGACGGGCAAGGTGCTTTGAGCCTGAATTACCTGGAGGGACTTTATCGGGCGTATCTTCAGGACGCCAACCAAGTCTCGGAGGATTGGCGTAGATACTTCGCCGCTCAGACGAGGGGCGTGTCAGCGCAGGCAGGGCCGCCGGAAGCCGCGGTCGCAGCTCCCGAGATGATGCGTGGCAAAGACGAAGTGTCCGCCGTCCGTGACGAACTTCGGCTGGCTCGCCTGCAGGAACGTGTGGACCTGTTAATTCGGAACTATCGAGCCCGCGGGCACATTGCGGCTCGAATCGACCCTTTGGGGCACCGCCGTCCCCGTCCCCTGGAACTCGATCCAGACTATCACGGCTTTTCGCCGGGTGAACTCGATTCGCCGTTTTCTACCCGCACGCTGCGCGGCTCGAACACGCAGACTTTACGCGAGGTCCTGCAGCGGCTGGAAGAGAGTTACTGCGGTGCGATCGGTGTCCAGTTCATGCATATCGACGATCTGGAGACGCGCGACTGGCTGCAGCGGCGGCTGGAAAACACGGAAAACCGCTTGCGGCTATCGCGCGACCAGCAAGTGCGGATTCTGACGAAACTGACTGACGCGGTGCTGTTCGAGGAGTTTGTCCGCCGGAAATACGTCGGCATGAAGAGTTTTTCGCTCGAAGGCGCCGAGACACTGATTCCGCTGCTCGATCTGGCCATCGGAAAACTCGCTTCGCTGGGCGTCCGCGAAATCGTGATGAGCATGTCGCATCGCGGGCGGTTGAACGTCCTGGCCAACATCCTCGGCAAGAGTTTCCAGGCCATCTTCCGCGAATTCGAGGATGTCGATGCCGAACTGTTCAAGAATCGCGGCGACGTCAAGTATCACTTGGGATTCCATAACTACTTTACGACCGCCGACGAGCGCAAGGTGCATATCTCGCTCGGCTTCAATCCTTCGCACTTGGAATTCGTGAATCCGGTAACCTTGGGCCGCTGTCGGGGCAAGCAGGACCGATTCGGCGATTCGCAGCGCAGGATCGGCGCTGCGATCCTGATCCACGGCGACGCGGCGTTCGCAGCCGAAGGGATCGTCCAGGAATCGCTCAATCTAAGTCAGCTGCCACATTACGAAATCGGCGGGGCAATCCACGTCGTGGTCAATAACCAGATCGGCTTTACCACGCCGCCGGAAGAAGGCCGGTCGTGCGGCTACGCGACCGACGTGGCCAAGATGCTGCAGATCCCGATCTTTCACGTCAACGGCGAGGACCCGGAGGCCGTCGCGCAGGTCGTCGATTTGGCCCTGGATTTTCGGGCCACCTTTCGGCGCGACGTGGTCATCGACATGTACTGTTTTCGACGCTGGGGCCATAGCGAGGGCGACGAACCGGCGTTTACCCAGCCGCGGATGTATCAGGCGATCGAACAGCGGCCCACGATTCGCGAAAGCTATCTCAACCACCTGCTGCAACTGGGGAAAGTCACCCGCGCGGATGCGGACGAGATCGCGCGTCTCCGTCAGGAGACCTTGGAACACGAACTGTCCTTGGCGCGCAGTGACGACTACGTCCACAAGCCGGGCACGCTCGAATCGATGTGGGAGGGTTACTTGGGACAGGACGAGCGTTTTGTCGAGGATGTTTCGACGGGCGTCGACCGGGACCAGCTGGTTCAGTACCTGGAACGATTGGCGACGGTGCCCGACAGCTTTCATCTGCACCAGAAACTGCGGCGCGTGATGAACCAGCGCCGGGCGATAGCCGCCGGAACCGAACCGCTGGATTGGGCCGGAGCCGAGCTGTTAGCATTGGCCAGCGTTGCTATCGAGGGTTACCGCGTGCGGCTGTCCGGCCAGGATTCCCAGCGGGGGACCTTCAGTCACCGGCATGCGGTGCTGCACGACACCCAAGACGGTCACACCTTCACGCCCTTGCAGCACATCGGCCCGGACCAGGCGCCGGTGGAGATCATCAACAGCCCGCTGTCCGAGGCCGGGGTATTGGGGTTCGAGTATGGCTACAGCCTGGTCTTTCCCGACGCCTTGGTCATATGGGAAGCCCAATTCGGCGATTTCGTCAACGCGGCCCAAGTGATCGTCGACCAATTCGTCGCCAGCGCCGAGGACAAGTGGTGGCATTTGAGCGGTTTGGTCATGCTGTTGCCGCACGGTTTCGAAGGCCAAGGTCCGGAACACTCCAGCGCTCGGCTGGAACGATTCCTGCTGCTGGCCGCCGAGGACAACATGCAGATTGTGATGCCGAGCACGCCGGCACAATATTTTCACGTCCTGCGGCGGCAAGCGGTGCGGCGCTGGCGAAAACCGCTGGTGGTGCTCACGCCCAAGAGCTTGCTGCGGCATCCCGCCGTGATCTCGACGTTGGAAGATTGTGCGCAAGGTCGTTTTCAGCGCGTCTTGCCCGATCCCAAGCGGTCCGGCGGCAAGGTGGCAAGAATCCTGATGTGCAGCGGAAAGATCTATTACGAACTGCTGGAGGCACGGAACAAGCGACAGCGGGGCGATATCGCGCTGGTGCGGCTGGAACAATTCTACCCGTTTCCCGAGGCGGAACTGGCGGCGGTCTTGAAAGCCTATCCCGAAGGCACGCCTGTGTACTGGGTCCAGGAGGAGCCGGAGAACATGGGCGCGTGGCCTTTCTTGCGATTTCGCTACGGCAACAACCTGCTCGGCAGATGGGCGTTTCAAAGGATTTCGCGTCCCCAGTCGGCCAGTCCGGCGACAGGTTCCAGCGGCGCACACCGGCTGGAACAGCAGGAGTTGATCGACCAGGCAATGGGCGAAGGGGCGTGAACGCACCCGGCGTTGAATCGACAAATGGCGGCAACCTGAAGCGAGCGAGCAAGCGATGGTCCACGAACTAAAAATTCCGAACCCCGGCGAATCGATCCAGGAAGTCCAGATCGGTCAATGGCTGAAGAAAGAGGGACAACGGGTCGAGCGAGACGAAGTCGTCGTGGAACTTGAGACGGATAAAGCCAGCTTGGATCTGCCGGCACCGGTTGCCGGCGTCTTGCTGAAGATCCTTAAACCCGACGGCGCGACGTGTGCCGTCGGCGAGGTCATCGGCCAGATCGATGAATCTGCCAGCCCGGCGGCGGCGCCGGCCGCCGAAGCGGCTCCAGAACCGCTGCCTGAGCCCCAGATCATCATGCCGGCTGCTCAGCGATTGTTGGCCGAACACGGACTACAGGCCCGCGATATCAGCGCCACCGGCCCCGGCGGACGGTTGCTCAAAGAAGATGTCTTGCGGCACATAGAACGGCAGAGCCCGACAGCTCCGACGGGCGACTCCGCGTCCGTCGTTCCGGGAGCCGCTCCGCCGGCGCAGACGGCGTCTCCACAGACGGGCGGCCAGGCGGCGCCGGACGTCGCCGCCGAGGTCGCCAATGCGCCTCCCGCATCACCGGCGGCCGACCGCCAAGAGGACGTCGTCCCCATGAGTCTGATTCGCCGGCGGATCGCCGAGCGGCTCGTTCAAGCACAACAAGAGGCGGCCCTGCTGACGACGTTCAACGAGGCCGATATGTCCGCCGTGATCGGCTTGCGTCGGCAATATCGGGAACGTTTCCAGGAGAAGCACGGCGTCAAGCTCGGGTTCATGTCCTTCTTCACCAAGGCCGCCGTCGAGGCCTTGCGCGAATTTCCGGCCATCAACGCCGAAATCCGCGGCACCGATATCGTATACCGCCACTATTTCGACATCGGCATCGCGATCGCCAGCAGCAAAGGCCTGGTCGTGCCCGTGCTGCGCAGCGCGGAACGTCTGAGTCTGGCCGAGGTCGAACGCCAAATCGCCGACTTCGCGGCTCGCGCCGAAGCGAACAAGATCCGCCCGCCCGAACTCGCCGGCGGAACGTTTACGATTAGCAACGGAGGTGTGTACGGCTCCCTGCTGTCCACGCCGATCATCAACCCGCCACAGAGCGGCGTGCTGGGGCTGCACGCGATCCAGGAACGGCCCGTCGCGCGGGACGGACAAGTTGTGATTCGGCCCATGATGTACATGGCCCTGACGTACGATCACCGCGTCGTCGACGGGCGCGAAGCCGTCACGTTCTTGAAACGCATCAAAGAGACCATCGAAGAGCCCGCCCGGATCCTGCTGGAAGTCTGAAAAATCTATGACACAAGACGCGTACGATCTGACCGTCATCGGCGGCGGCCCCGGCGGCTATGTGGCTGCGATCCGCGCCGCCCAGTTGGGCATGTCGGTGGCCTGCATCGACGAGCATGCTCAATTGGGCGGCACTTGCCTGCGCGTCGGCTGTATTCCCAGCAAAGCGTTGTTGGAGTCCAGCCGGCATTACGACCAGGCGCGTCATGGCTTGGCTCCGCACGGCGTGGTGGTCGGCGACGTCCGGTTGGATCTAACTGCGATGCACCAGCGGAAGAGTCAGATCGTCAAGAAGCTCGCCGGCGGCATCGACGGCTTGTTCAAGCAAGCCACGGTGACGCGTCTTCAAGGCCGAGGCCGCCTGACCGCACCGGGCCGCGTGCTCGTCGCCGGCCGGGATGGCGAACGGGCGCTCGCCGCCAAACATGTGCTGATCGCCACCGGAAGCCGCCCGGCGCCGCTGGCCGGAGTCGCACTGGACGGCGATCGCATCGGCACCAGCACCGAGGCCCTGGCGTATTCCGCAGTCCCGAAGCACCTGGTGGTCATCGGGGCCGGCTACATCGGACTGGAATTGGGCAGCGTGTGGAGCCGCTTGGGAGCCAAAGTGACCGTACTGGAAGCCCTGGACCGAATCCTGCCCGGCATGGATCTGGATCTCGCTCGAAATGCCCAGCAGCTGTTCGAGAAACAAGGTATCTCGTTCCAGCTGGGGGTGCGAGTCGAGAGCGTTACGGTGGCCAAAGGCAAATGCACGGTGCGCTACTCGGGTGCCGAGACACTGGCCTGCTCGCGCGTCCTGGTGGCCGTCGGCCGCGTGGCCAATACCGAGGATCTCGGCCTGGAAACGGTGGGCATTTCGCCGAATGAACGGGGCGAAATCCCGGTAGGCGACAACTTCGCCACCTCGGCGCCCGGCGTATATGCCGTCGGGGATTGCATTCGCGGGCCGAATCTGGCGCACAAGGCTTCGCACGAAGCGCTGACTTGCATCGACATGCTGGCCGGGAGGCAGGCGCAGGTCAATTACGACACCATTCCAGGCGTCGTTTATACGCACCCGGAAATCGCATCGGTCGGCCGCACCGAACAGCAACTGCAGGAAGCGGGGCGCGAGTACCGTAGCGGCGTCTTTTCGCTGCAAGCCAGCGGTCGAGCCCGCACGCTGGGCGAAACCGATGGCAGCGTCAAGATCTTGGCCGATGCGCATACCGATCGCATCCTGGGCGTTCACATCCTCGGCCCGCACGCGGGCGACATGATCGCAGAAGCGACCGCCGCGATGGAATTTGGAGCCAGCGCCGAGGACTTGGCCCACGTTTGCCATGCCCATCCGACCCTGGCCGAATCCCTGGGCGAAGCTGCGCTGGCCGTCCACCGCCGGGCCATTCATCTCCCGGCAGCGCGTTAAACAGCGGCATCACCGCTTCACGGGCGGAAATATGTCGCGGACAGGACAGCGGAAATCGGGCAGCACGTCCTCGCCCGACAGCTCGTCGTCCTCATGCAGAAAACTGACCGTATCGCGGTCTTTGCGATACACGAGCACGGTCCGCGTATTGGGATTGACGATCCAGACCAGCGCGACCCCCGCCGAGAGGTACTCTTCAATTTTCTCCGCGACTTGGTAATGCGTATCTCGCGGCGAGGTGACTTCGACCGCCAGATCGGGGGCGATCGCACAGTGGCCGTCCGGCAATTCTTCGTCGGGCAGGCGGCCGAAACGGATGAACGATACGTCGGGGCGGCGAACCTTGGAGGGAGCGTCGGGAAAGCACTGGTAGGCGGCTTCCGCCAGTACCCAGCCTTCCGGATGAATTGTGATAAAAGAACGGATACGAAACATAACTTCGCTGGCGACCCACGAGGACTTGGTTCCCATGTTCTTCTCCACCAGTTGCCCGTCCACCAATTCGTAGGCGTCGCCATCGGCCATGGCGAGTAAATCTTCCGGCGCGTAGTAGGTGCTGGCTTCCGCTGTGGACATAATTTGCCTCTTCGTTCGGCAGCGTAACGAATCCCATGATTCCCCGCCAATTCTACCATCCAAATCGCGTGTCGCAAACACCGGCCCCTTGATGCCGGAGCAGATGTGGTGTTAACTTTGACAACTTTATTTCCCGCGTGCGACCGTCACGCGTTCCGGATCGAAGCGACCCTTGACCGACAGGACGGAAAAGTGCCCCGCCGCAACGACATCCACAAGATTCTGCTGATTGGCTCCGGCCCGATCATTATCGGCCAGGCCTGTGAATTCGACTATTCCGGCACGCAAGCTTGCAAAGCCTTGCGAGAGGAAGGCTATCAAGTGGTCCTGGTCAATTCGAATCCCGCCACTATCATGACCGATCCCTCGATGGCCGATCGGACGTATATCGAGCCGTTAACATGGGAGACGGTGGCCAAAGTGATCGAGCGCGAGCGGCCCGACGCCATTTTACCAACGCTCGGCGGCCAGACCGGGTTGAACGTGGCCATGGACCTGTTTCGGCATGGGGTGCTCGAAAAATACGCTGTCAAAATGATCGGGGCCAACGCGGCGGTGATCGACAAGGCCGAAGCGCGGGACCAGTTCAAAGCGGCCATGGAGAAGATTGGGCTCGAGGTCTGCCGCGGCGAAACGGTTCAGTCGATCCATGAGGCCCGCGAGGTCGTCAAGCGGATCGGCGTACCCTGCGTCGTGCGGCCCAGCTTTACGCTGGGCGGAACCGGTTCCGCGATCGCGTACAATTCCGAGGAGTTCGACGCCCTCGTCCGCCGGGGCCTGGATCAATCCCCCACCTCGCAGGTGCTGATCGAAGAATCCATCCTGGGCTGGAAAGAGTACGAGATGGAGGTGATGCGCGACTTGGACGACAACGTCGTGATCATCTGCAGCATCGAGAACTTTGATCCCATGGGCGTGCATACGGGGGATTCGATCACCGTGGCCCCCGCCCAGACGCTGACGGACAAAGAATACCAGCGCATGCGGGACGCCAGCATCGCCGTGATGCGGGAGATCGGGGTCGAAACGGGCGGCTCGAATATCCAGTTCGCGATTCACCCGCAAACCGGCCGGATGGTGGTGATCGAAATGAACCCGCGGGTCAGCCGTTCCAGCGCCCTGGCTTCCAAGGCGACGGGCTTCCCCATCGCCAAGATCGCCGCCAAGCTGGCCGTGGGATACCTGCTGCACGAACTGGCCAACGACATCACGCGGAAGACCAAGGCGTGTTTCGAGCCCACGATCGACTATGTGGTGACGAAAATCCCGCGGTTTGCGTTCGAGAAATTTCCCGAGGCGGACGCCACGCTGACGACACAGATGAAAAGTGTCGGGGAAACGATGGCCATCGGGCGAACGTTCAAGGAATCGCTGCAAAAGGCCCTCCGCGGCTTGGAAGTCGGCTGCTTTGGCTTGGGCTGCGACAGCAAAGATCTGTGGGGCACCGCGAAGCAGCCCGGCGAAGACGAGATCCGCGCCAAACTGGCGATGCCCAACGCCGATCGCATCTGGTTCGTGCGTTACGCGATGAAATTCGGAATGAGCTGCGAACAGATTCACGAGCTGTCGGCGATCGACCCCTGGTTCCTCGACCAGATCTTGGAGATCGTCGAACTGGAAGACCAATTGCGGGAATTCCAGGACGTCTCCGAAGTCGACGACGCCACGCTCCGCCGAGCCAAACGGTTCGGATTTTCCGACCGCCAGCTTGCGACGCTCTGGAACACCTACGACATGATCGTTCGCGAGCACCGCAAGTCGCGCGGGATCGTCGCCACCTTCAAGTCGGTCGATACGTGTGCCGCCGAGTTCGAAGCCTATACCCCCTATTACTACTCGACCTACGAAGACGAGGACGAGACGCCGCCCAAACAGCCGGGCCGCAAACGGATCATGATCCTGGGCGGTGGGCCGAACCGGATCGGACAGGGGATCGAATTCGACTATTGCTGTTGCCACGCGAGTTTTGCGCTTCGCGAAATGGGCATCGAGTCGATCATGGTGAATTCCAACCCGGAGACGGTCAGCACGGATTACGACACGAGCGATCTGCTGTTTTTCGAGCCGCTGACGGCCGAGGACGTGTTGAACATCTGCGATCGCATCCAGCCGGACGGCGTGATCGTCCAGTTCGGAGGCCAGACACCGTTGAATCTGGCCCGCGCCCTGGACTCGGCCGGAGTGCCGATCATCGGCACCAGCGTGGACACGATCGAAGCCGCCGAGGACCGTGAGAAGTTTCAGAAATTGCTCCAGGACCTGGGGCTTCGCCAGCCGGCTAACGGCATCGCGATGAATCTGAATCAGGCGTGTGACGCCGTCGAACACGTCGGTTTTCCGGCCTTGGTTCGGCCCAGCTTCGTGTTGGGCGGCCGGGCGATGGAGATCTGTTACGACATGGACCAGTTTCGGAAATATGTCGTCGAAGCGCTGCTGGCTTCGCAAGGCCAGCCCGTGCTGATCGATCGTTTTCTGGAAGACGCCACCGAAGTCGACGTGGATGCGATCAGCGACGGCCGCGAGGTGGTGGTCATGGGGATCATGGAGCATATCGAGGAAGCGGGCGTGCATTCCGGCGATTCCGCTTGCTGCATTCCGCCGTACAGCTTGCTCGGCCCCGTGGTCCAGGAGATCCGCGAAGCGACGCACGCGATGGCCAAACGACTGAACGTGATCGGTCTGATGAACGTGCAATTCGCCGTCAAACGTGAGGACGGCCGGCCGGTAATTTACGTCTTGGAGGTGAACCCGCGGGCCAGTCGGACCGTGCCGTTTGTGGCCAAAGCGACGGGCGTTCCGGTCGCTAAGCTGGCCGCCAAAGTGATGGCCGGCATGACCCTGGCCGAGCTGGGCGTCGACCGCGAGCCGATCCCGTCGCACGTGTCCATCAAGGAGAGCGTTTTTCCGTTCCAAAAGTTCGCCGGCGTCGACATCGTGCTGGGGCCGGAAATGCGGAGCACGGGCGAGGTGATGGGGATCAGCGACCGGTTCTCGCTCGCCTTTGCCAAGAGCCAGCTGGCCGCCGGCGTCGTGCTGCCGCCGAAGCAGGGCAAAATTTTTATCAGCGTCGCGGCGCGGCACAAGGACCGAATCGTCGAGTTGGCGGCCCGGTTGGCCAAGCTGGGTTTCGAACTGATCGCGACCGGCGGCACGGCTCGACGTCTACAAGACGCAGGCATTCCGGTCGAACGCGTCAAGAAGATCGCCGAGGGCCATCCCAACTTGATCGATCTCATGATCGATGGCAAAATCGGTCTGGTGATGAACACGCCCAGCGGCAAGGGCGCCCGTACGGACGAAGGCCGAATCCGGGCCGCCGCCGTCCAGCAAGGCGTTTCCTGTACGACCACGATTCAAGCCGCCGAAGCCGCGGTGGTGGCGATGGAGGCGCTCCGCGACGAAGACTTGACCGTCCAAGCGATCCAGGACCGATTTGCGTAACGGCGGCTGGCAGCGAAGTCTGAGAGTCCAATTGAGATCTGAGATTTGAGATTTCAAATTTCAAATTTCAGATCCCCAAACCAACGACGGCTAGTTTCCCCTTTTTTTCAAGGAGCTTGTTCATGACATCCAAGATCGTCTGTTTGATCCTCTCCGCCGTAATGGGTTGCTTGCTTGCCGGCGTCGCGCATGGCGAAGAACGGATGCTGGCTCACGACGTTTTCTTTTCGCTCAAGGACAACGCGCCAGAGGCGCGGACGAAGCTGATTGCCGGCTGCAAGAAGTATCTGGCGGGGCACGCCGGCACGGTGTGGTTCGCGGCCGGACCGCTGGCCGCGGAATTCCAGCGCGAGGTAAACGACCGGGATTTCGACGTGGCCTTGCACGTCGTGTTCAAGGACAAAGCGGCGCACGACGTGTATCAGGAGTCGGAACGGCACGAGAAGTTTATCGAGGAATTCCGGGACATGTGGGCCAAAGTCCGCGTCTTCGATTCGTATGTCGACGTTTCCGATCACGCCGATATGCCCGTGAAGTCTGGCAAGCCTGCCAAGCCGGCAAGCAGCAAATAGCGGCGGAGTGCTGCGACGACGGAGCCTGCGGGCAACGCGTTCTCCATTTCGCCACTCCAGCGTTTGTTCCCCTGGAAATCGCACCAAGGGTAGCTCGATGAATTCAACCCTCCCCAAGATGAACATGGATCGCTCGGAAACGGGCTGTTGTCCGCGATTCGATCCAACCGCATGGGACGGCGCGGAGTTCGAGTTTCACGACCGGCTGTTCGTGCGTGCCACGACGGTGAACTTCCTGCACGTTCCCTTGAATATCGGCGCGGTCATCAAACGCACTTGGCAAAAGATCGAAGCCGCCGGCGCCGCTCACCAGGACGACTTCTTGATGTTGTCGACGGACCCGTCGCCCTGGCGCGGCGAACACTTTTTCGCCGTCGCCAAGGATGTTCCCGAGACCGAGATGGTCCACTTGTCGGGACGCTACCTGACGAAGGTCTTCGAAGGACCGTATCGCGACGCCGGAAAATGGGCGCGGGAAACGCTTCAATATGTGGAAACACAGCACCGCCAGCTGCGAAAGCTGTATTTTTTCTACACCACCTGTCCCAAGTGCGCCAAGCATTTCGGCAAGAACTACGTCGTGGCGTTTGCCGAAGTGTGATGCAGCTACTTCGTCTAACGGTTCGAACAATTCCCAACCCGTTACCGTCCCACAAAAGTGCCGCCGGTCAACTGGGCCAGCGTGCGGAGGAACGTGGAGAAGTTCGGGTCGAAGTAATTGCCCAGCCCGACGGCATTGATGGGAATGTCGGCGTGCTGTCGGCAGAGCGCGTAGATTTGCTCGACGGCTTCCGGGTTGAAGCGATTGTGATTCTCATACGTCGGCGCGCCGTCGGAGAACAGAATGATCGAATCGATCCGGTACTGGTACGCCAACCGCATGGCGGCCAGCGTGTTCGTCCAGCCCTCGGGCTTGACGGATCTCAGATACTCCAGCAGGCGAACTCGGTTGTCCGCGCCTTCGGGGCCGCTGACCCGCAACATCGAGCCGTCAGCCGGAAACGCCGTCGCCCCGGAAGAAAATACGATCAATACGCACTCGTCCACGTCCAGATGGTCCAACCAAGTCAGCGAGATCCGCTGCACCTCGGCCCAGCGTCCGTCATGCGTCATGCTGCCGGAAGCATCGAACAGAATGGCGACCCGTTTCAAGGTGCCGCGCAGGCCGATCAGTTCGCGATTGACGCTGACTTCCCGGCTGCGCTGGTGCTGCAACTGTGATTGGGCCAGCTGCAGATCGTCCAGGGCGTTGGCCAACTGCGTCTTCAACGCTTCGACTTGCAAGGCCAACAGGCTCTTCTTCTCGTCGATGTCCCGCACATAGGCGGCCGCTCGGCGGAGCCGGTCCAGATAGTCGTCGCGGGTGGCCGCCACTTCTTTCGCCTGGGTCTCGGCGTGCTCGGCCCGCGCCATCACGGACTGCATCTGTTGGACGGACGCGGACTGGTCGGATTTCTGCCGTTCCAGGGCCCGCGCGAGCAGCTCCTCCAGGCTTTGCGTCTTGGCACCGGCGGCTTGTTTCAGTTCGGCGAGGCTCTTTTCGCTGACGCCCACCTGCTGTTCCAGTTTCGCTACCCGTTCAGCCAGCGCCTTGGCCTGCTGGTCCAGCAAATCGCGTTCTTTCTGCAGATCGTCGCGCGACGCCTGCAGATCGTCGCGTTCCTTCTGCCGCTGCTGCAGTTGGGCGGCCAAGCCGGAGATGTCCATCTCCAGCTTCGTTGTGGTCTGGGAGAATTGGACTTCTTGATCGCCTTTGTCCTTCAGAAGCTGCGCCAGTTGGCCCTCGACCGTGGTTTTGGCGGCATTCAGTTTGGCCAGTTCCTCCGACCGCTGCTGCAATTCTTGCTTCTTGGCGGTCAGTTCCAAGTCGAGTTGCTTGCGAATTTCCTCCAACGACTGACGCTCGCGCTGGGTCGTCGTCAGCGTGTTCCTGGTGTTCGCCAGTTGCGTGTTGATGGCGGCCAGTTCGCCGGAAACTCGCCGCACGTCTTCTTGGATGCGGCGGTTCTGGTCCGTCAACGAGAGCTTGGCGCCTTCCAGCTCCGTGTTCAGCCGAGCCCGTTTGACCAAACTACTCTGTAGAAAAATCGCCACGACCACGACCATGACCACCGTAAACAGGGTCACGTCGTTACTGGAAATCCATCCGGCCAAGCCCGCTTCGCCGGAATGGGATGTCGCTTTTTCGAGTTGCATATCGTCAGTCTAGCCCCGGAAATATAAATATGCAGCCAGGATCCCCACGAGGACCGCCGCCGACGCCGCTACCTCGCCCCAGCCCCAGCTGCTCCGCGACAGCGCCCGGTCCTCGACACTCGTCGTGCCGAACGTCAGGCCTTGGATCTGTGCCAGCGACGGCGGCGCCGTCGCATAGCTGACCAGGATCATCACCGCCGAACAAACCAGGAAGATAAAGACGCTATAGTACTGGAAGTATAGGTTGTTCACGATCCACAGGAAAGAACCTTCTGCATAACCCTCGGCAAAGCCAGCCAGCCGCAGCGTCACCGGTGTGTCGACCGCCAGACGGAAAACCCCCAGCGCAAAACCGACGATCAGCGCCGCCAAACACCCTTTGCCGTTCAGCCGCTTCATGAACACGCCTAGGAAGAATACCACGAAGATCGGCGGCGCGAGGTAGCTCTGAACCCCCTGCAGGTAGTCGTATAACCCGCGGGCGCCCTGAATTACCGGAATCCACAGCAAGCCGATAACGACCATCCCCGTCGTGGCGGCGCGGCCCATCCATACCAATTGGTACTGCGACGCGCGGGGGCGGAACTTCTGATACAGGTCCATCGTGAACAGCGTCGAGCTGGCATTGAACACGCCGGCCAGCGAACTCATCAACGCCGCCAGCAGACCCGCCACGACCAGGCCGCGAATGCCCGCCGGCAACACGTGCTTGACCATCAGCGGAAAGGCCGCTTGGCACTGGTCCGCAATCGGCCTGCCGTTTTCATCGAGCAAGCCCTGCAAGGCATCCACCTGACCGGTCTTGGCCAAGGCGAAGCAGATCATGCCGGGAATGATGAAGATAAAGACCGGCAACAGTTTCAGAAACGCGGCGAAAATCGTGCCGCGGCGAGCCTCGCGTTCGTTCGGCGCCCCCAACGTCCGCTGGACGATGTACTGGTCCGTACACCAGTACCACAAGCCGATGATCGGGGCACAAAACAACATCCCGAGCCAAGGATAATTGGTGTTGAAGTACCAAGCGATCCGGCCGGATTCCTTGACCGGCGCCCAGGTGCCTTCCATCCCCGCCGGCACCAGCGGCTTCCACAAATTGAACATTTCCGAACCGCACACCTCGCGCAATTGGTCCCATCCGCCCAGCGCTCGCAAGCCGAAAATGGTTACCAGCACCGACCCGAGCACCAGAATCACCGTTTGCATCGCCTCGGTGTACGCCACCGCTCGCAGCCCGCCCAAAATAGTGTACAGCCCGGTCAGGACGATCACCGCCACCGAGCCGATCCAGAAGCTGTTGAAGACCGCAAACCCCAGATCCAGGCGAAGATCGGGCAGCAGCGTAGCGAACACGATTCCGCCAGCGAAGATCCCGACCGCGATCTTGGTCAACACATAGGCGACCAGCGAGATGATCGACAACACCCATCGGGCCGTGGCGTTGAATCGCCGCTCCAAAAACTCCGGCATGGTGAAGACCATCGACCGGGTATAGAACGGGACCATGACCCAGCCCAGGACCAGCAGGCACCACGCGTGCAACTCGAAATGCGCCATCGCCACGCCGTCGGTACAGCCGGAGCCGGCCAAGCCGACCAGGTGCTCGGAGCCGATGTTCGAGGCGAAGATCGAAGCCCCGACGACGAACCAGCCCAAGTTCCGCCCCGCCAGAAAGTAGTCGTCGGCCGTGTTCTTGCCCTTCAGGATGACCCACCAGGCAAGTCCCATCAGCAACGCAAAATAGCCGCCCACGAGCACCCAGTCGATGAACTCCATGTCGATCACCTTTCCCATCAGCCGTCGAAGATTGATTCTGGCAAGGGCATTAGACTAAATTACCGGCTTGTCGCAAGCAAGCACGGAAGCGGCGAAAAGTTCCCGTTCGCGTTGCATCCTCACGATCGTGTAGGATATATCCGTCTCGGCCGCATACGCTACAATCGGTCGTTGCAACAAAGCCGGAACTTCGTTGGGGGCTAGGCGAACAAAGATCGCGGCCTTCGGCAGCGAAACACGGAAATGACGACAGAAATGTTTCTCGGGAAGTCGACGTTGGTTCTATTTCTTACAAAGGAGAGCATCCGATGAAATCACGACTATCGGCAACGCAAGCGGTAACTCGCCGCCGGTTCTTGGGCGTCACGGCGGCCAGCGTCGGCGGCGCGTTGCTGGCCGACGGGCCCGCACGGGGCGCCGAATCCGACGCGCCCTCGTCCGACATTGCCTCGACCGAGCATTTCTGGTATCGCCCGCAGCCGGCAGGGCTGTTTGTCGATTCGCATCGCGACAACAAGGCGTTCGCTTTCACCGATGGAAAAGTGTTGCTGTCCGAGGACAACGGCCGCACGTGGCCGCACAGCGTCGCCTTTCCCGACGCTCGCCATATCGTGTTCAGCTGCATCCTGCAAAACGGAAACGTGCTCTTCAGCGCGCTGGCCAAACTGTATCTCAGCACGGACAACTTGCGATCCTTTCGGGAGATCACCGTGAAGAATACCGACGGCACGGATTACCTCGCGCATTCGCCCCAGAACCCGGCGAACCCCGGCTGGTACTTCCACAGCCTGACGGGCGTCAATACGTGGGACGTGAACGGCACCGAGATGCTGGTGTGGGGGAATTACTGCAACGTGATCGGCGGTGCGACGCCGGTCAACATTTACTACTCGACCGACCAAGGGCAAACCGTGAAGCTCGCCTATTCCTTCGGCCGCAATCCACACAATTGCGACAACGGCTCCGGCGGGGGAGGCGCGACCGGCACGCCGCTGGGCAACCCCGATAATCCGGTCATCTGCCGCCACATTCATGATGTCGCCTACAACCCGGCCGAAAACGCATTCTATGCCTGCACGGGCGACTTTGACCGTGCGGAAGGGCGCGAATGCCATTGGCTGCGAGGCACGTATGACGCGGGCCGGGACCAGTGGGATTGGAAGGTCATCGTGTCGGACGCGATGAACTCGCGGTACAAGTGCGGCGGCATCAACTTCGTCGACGGCCAGCTGTATTGGATCAGCGACTCGAACGGCCCTAAGCCTTACGACCGAGGAGTCTTTCGCTGTGCGCCGGCCGACATCACCAATCCCGCGGCGCACACGCGGCTGTTCAATCCGGAGGTCGAATCCGGCAACATGATCATTCAAGACGGCGTGATTCTGGCGTCGCATTGTGCGCCCGCGTCGCCGCTGGCCACGGGATTCATCGTTTCCTTGGACCTGGGCAAGACCTGGGCGCAATACGATCTCAAAGAATTCGGCCGCCGCTCGCCTTGCCGCTTTCATCGCCAGAACAGCGAAGGCTGGTTCCGGGTGGACCTGAGGTCGAACTGGGTCACGCCCGCCGAGATGATGTTCATCAAGCCCAAACGGGCTTCTTGAGTGAGCCGCGGGTGAGGGCGGAAGAAAGGCATTCGATCGATGACGACGACCATCAATCATCCGTTGAATCGAAAACTCCGCATGGCGTTGATCGGCGGGGGCGGCGAGGGCTTTTTCGGACGCGTTCACGCGCTGGCGGCGGGACTGGATCAGCGTGCGGAACTGGTGGCCGGCGCATTCTCTTCGGATCCCGAGAAATCGCGACTCGCGGCGGTGGCGTTCGGCGTAGCCGCCCCACGCGGCTACGGCTCGTATCGTGAGCTGATCGAGACCGAAGCCCGCTTACCGCCCGAGCGGCGCGTGGAGTTCATCACCGTCGCCACGCCCAACCACACGCACTTCGAGATCGCGCACGCGGCGTTGGAAGCCGGATTTCATGTGGTCTGTGAAAAGCCGCTGACGAACGATCTGGACCAGGCTCGTGAGCTGGCACGATCCGTGGCGCGGACCGGGGCGGTGTTCGTGCTGGCCCACGGCTACAGCGGATACCCGCTGGTGCGTCAGGCCCGCGAGATGATCGCCGCGCGAGAACTGGGACAAGTGCATGCCGCGCGCGTGGCGTATCTTCAAGGCGGCCTATGGGGCATCGAACCGGGTCAGCCGGCGGCCCGCGCCGCTTGGAAGGCGGATCCGGCGAAGGCCGGTCCGTCGGGCACCTTGGCGGACATCGGCACCCACGCGTTCCACTTGCTGCGGTTCACCACCGGCCTGAGGCCGCAGACCGTCTCGGCAACGCTGGCGCGATTCCATACGGCGCGGCCCCTTGACGATTACGGACACGTCGTGCTGCGTTGCGGCAGCGGCGAACTGGCGACCATCACGGTCAGCCAAGTGACCCATGGCCGGCTGAACGACCTGAGCCTGCAAGTGGACGGCAACCGAGGCTCGCTCGAGTGGCGGCAGATCGAGCCGGATCGGCTGGTCGTGCGGCGACATAACCAGCCGGTGCAGATCTACGAACGCAATCGGCGCACGGCGTACAGCGACACCGTGCGCGCGGCATGCCGTTTGCCCGGAGGACATCCGGAAGGCTTCCTCGAGGCCCTGGCCAATGTGTACGGGGACGGCTTCAATGCCATGATTCGCCATGCCAGCGGGCCAGGTCTGGACGCAGGTCCGGTCCTCCACCCGACGGTGGACGACGGAGTGGAAGGCGTGTATTTCGTGCAGCAGTGCCTGGCCAGCCACGGCGAACTGGGGGCATGGAAACCGTGGCAGCCGGCGGCAAAGTGACGTAGACCCCGGTTGCGAGCGAGGAAGCGTGAACGTCCGCCAGGCGGGCCGGTCGAGTCCAGGACGCCATAGACAGGATCCTTTTGGAACGAGGTAAACAGTTGATGGAAAGGGGACCGCTGATGCCGAACGTCGGACATCCGAGCAAGACGCGTTTGATCCTGGCCGTAGCCGCCGTGCTACTACTGGTCACACCCATTCCGGCCGATCAGGGCAAACAGGGGCCGGTCAAGGTCTTCATCCTGGCCGGCCAGTCCAACATGGAAGGGCAAGGCAAGATCGCCGCTGTTCCCCAGAGCAACGGCGGCAAGGGCAGCCTCGAAACCCTGGTGGAGAGTCCAGCCACAGCCGCTCGTTTTCACCACTTGGTCGATCGGGACGGCAAGTGGATCGTGCGTGACGACGTATGGATCTGGTACCTGGGCCGCAAGGGCAACTTGACGGTGGGATATGGCGCCCGAGAAGACAGGATTGGGCCGGAGTTGGGCTTCGGCGTCGTGATGGGCGACTGCCTGGACAGCCAGGTGCTGTTGGTCAAGGTCGCCTGGGGAGGCAAGAGCCTGGCTCAGGATTTCCGGCCCCCAAGTTCCGGCGGCGAAGTCGGTCCGAGCTACAAGGAGTTGATCCGGCACGTCAAGGACGTGTTGGCCAGCCTGCCCAGTCTCTTTCCCGATTACGATGGCCGCGGCTACGAGTTGGCCGGGTTCGGTTGGCACCAGGGATGGAACGATCGGATCAACCAGGCGTTCAACGACGAGTACGAGCAGAACCTGGCGAATCTCATCCGGGATTTCCGGAAGGAACTGGACGTGCCGAAACTTCCGTTCGTGATCGCGGAGACGGGGATGAGCGGCCACGAGGAACGTCACCCCCGTGCCTTGTCGCTGATGCGCGCCCAAGCCGCGGTGGCGCAGTACGACGAGTTTCGGGGGAACGTAGCCTTTGTCGGCACAAAGGACTTCTACCGCCCGCCGGAGCAGTCACCTTCCTCGCAGAGCTACCACTGGAACAGCAACGCCGAAACGTACTACCTGATCGGTGCGGCGATGGGCGAGGCGATGAAGAAGCTCTGCGGGAAGTAGCTGCCGTTGGGCACGCCGACAGCGCCTACGTCATCAGGAGCATGGCTCTCCGGCGTGCAAGCAAGCCATGCCACACCAACTCGTCCTCTTTTGTATCGAGGAGGCTTGCGCCAGTAGCGCATCGGAACTCCAGACGGAGGAATCGGTCTCGGCGGCCGTGGAGAAGCCAGCCTTGAGCACGACCTCAGAAAACCTGATGGAAAGGATTGTTGACCAAGCCAACCTTGAAACGGCCTGGCAGAACGTCCGGGCGAACCGCGGAGCCCCTGGCCCCGATGGCGTCACCCTGGACAAGTTCCCGGAAACCTTCCGGCCGCAATGGCCAGAGTTCCGGCGACAACTCCTTGAAGGGACTTACGAACCGGGTCCGGCCCGGCGTAAGTCGATTCCGAAACCGGATGGCTCCCAGCGAAATCTCGGTATACCAAACGTAATCGATCGCGTACTCCAACAAGCCATCCTGCAAGTCCTCACGCCGATCTTCGATCCCGGATTCTCGGAATCGAGCTTCGGCTTTCGACCAGGCCGCTCCGCCCACGGAGCAGCGAAGCAGGTACAAGCCCACATCCGTGCCGGTTATCGGCATTGCGTCATGGAAGAACGGGGCCTACCAAGCCTGTTAGGTATCTGGAAGGAGCTTACTGCCAAGATTCGAACCGCCTAGTGCGAACCCGCATGCTCTCGTGGTGTGGGAGGGGCTCCGGGGCAACCCGGACCCCTATCCCGATCTTTGTTATGTTGCGATCCCGAGGAACGGCTTGGAACCCGGCATTATAGCAGTCGAGCGGGCGGTTTCTGCGATTCGACCCTGGACCAAATCAATGAACGTGTATGTCGCGAAGCCAATTTCGCTCCAAGTCAAAGTACTGGCAACCCTCGATGCCGAGCAGGTTTATCGTGTCCCCATTTCGTGAGAGGTGCAGCCGCCGTGCAGCCATTCCGGCGGCGCCCGCTGTCGCGCCGCTGAACCGTCGACCTCGCCCACCTTCCCGGGTAATGCCGGTTCTCCCGCCAACCTGCTCTGTCCCCGGCCAACTCGTCCCCAGCCAATCCGGCCAATGTCCCGTCCTCCCTACGTCCACGCCTACATCTCCTTCCATCTGGGACGCCTCCCCCTCCTGCGTCCCCGTCCTCCCGTCCACCCGGTTCGACGGGCGGCGTGGCACGCGCCGGCGGCAACGCTTCGTCAAGCAATGTTGTGTGCGATTCGAACGAGTTCCGTTGCGATGTCCTCCGGGGAAAGGATGAAGTCTATGCAGCCGCTTGCGATTGCGCTTTCTGGCATATCGGGCTGTTTGGCTGTGTCCGGACGCTGCGCGATGGTGATGCCGCCGACTTCCCGAATGCCGGAGAGGGCTGCTGCCCCGTCGCCGTCATAGCCAGAGACGATGACGGCGATGAGCTTGCCCTCCCAGTGCTCTGTTAGAGAACGAAGGAACACTGTGATGACGTCCGGCCACCCTCTGGGCTTTGATACGGGCATCAGGCGAAACTGCCCGTCCATGACGTGAAGGTCATGCTGCTCAGGGATGACGAACACGTGGTCCGGCTGAATAACCAGCCGTTCCGTGATCAGTTCAACCGGCATAGCCGTGAACCGCGGGAGGATCTCATGCAGCAGGGTCGCGAACGTCCGTACGTGATTGACGATGACGATTGCGACGCCCATATCAGGCGGCAGATGTTTGAGCAACCGGGTATAGGCATCGAGACCACCGGCGGAACCGCCGACGCAAACGACAGGGAAACCTTTTTCAGGCCCGGCGACGCCCATCATGTTTTTCTCCATCATCAGCGGCCACGGCAGAATGCGGTCGAGCGAAAGGTTCGAGTAGGGTTCAGAGCGACCTAACGACACGGGTCACGCGGGCGGCGCGAGTGACCCAACCATCATCCCGGACGCGAACGCCGCCTCGCGTGCACCGTGCGCCCGACACGGGCGTGAACTTGTGGGGTGCAAGTCCCCTGTACGAAAACGGGAATTGATCGGAGGACAGTATACCAAATGTAAGCCGAACAAGACAAGTACTAGGCGAAGGCAACTGCGGGGGAAACAACGAACCGTGGGGAGGAAGCCTGCGGATGTGCTGGTTAAGCGGCCAACGATTCCTGGTCGCCGCATCCACGCCAAAGCTGCGCTTGCTACGAACAGAAACGCCATATTAGGCCAAGCGGGATTCTGAGGTGAGCTGCCCGTGGACAGCGAAACCGTTCCCGACAGACCCCAAGGTAGATGACGAGCTTGTGCAGCGAAGGTTCCTGCGTCGTGATTCATGTGTCGTGTTGTCCTTTTGAGGCCGAACGGCAGGGTTCAGCGGGGCCGCGCGAACGACTCTCCACGTCAAAAACGTCAGCTCGCGGCCTCCGGGCGAGTAGAGTTGGGGCTCTGCGATTTAGGACGAAGTTTGTATTCCCTGTTGCCACCCGTTTCCTCTGGTGGTGTCACAAGATCTCGTCCCTGTCGATTGCTACCCAACCCCCTCTCAGAACCGGACGAGCGCTGTTAACGCATCCGGCTCCCAACCATCACTTCTCACCAACAGCCTATCACCGCGTCCGGGCCATTGCAATCAGGTCCGTCAGCTTACGGGGCGACGCCAAAGGAAAACGCTCCATATACGCGTAGAACTCTTTCCAAGTCTTCGACTTTGACTGCGAGCGGCGGTTCAGCCAGCGAAATGCCAGCCGTTTGGCCATGCCCCGGTACTTCATCAGCCAGGGCCAATTGTCATTGACGCCGTAGTACTGATAGTGTCCCCGAAGTTTCGCATTCAAAGTCGCCCACACTTCCGACAACGGGGTCGTCAGGTGCAGATGGAGCCAGTTCTTTAAGTCGCGTACCTTCGTCTGGAATTTCTTCTTGGCCGTCTTCCGTTTCAGCTTGAACCGTTTCGCGCGGCTCTGACCGCAGTAATGGGTAAAACCAAGGAAATCGAACGTCCCCGGCGCCCCTTCGCCCAGACGCTGGCAATCACGCCGGGCAAAGCGGCCAAACCGCAGCAGTTGCGTTTTCTCCTCGGCAACCTCCAACGAGAACCGGGCCAACCGTTTCGGTAACACGGCTTGAAAGCGTCTCGCGTCGGACTCCAGCTCGAACGCACAGATAAAATCGTCCGCATAGCGGATCATGTACGCTTCCCCTCGCAGCCGTGGTTTCACCTCTCGCTCGAACCACTGGTCCAAAACGTAGTGCAGATAAACGTTGGCTAATAAGGGAGAAAGAACCGAGCCCTGCGGGACTCCCTCGTCGGTGTCCTCGCGGCGACCGTCGATCATCACGCCAGCTTTCAGAAAGCGCCCGATCAGAGCAAGCATCTGCGGATCAGCGATCCGTTGGCGTAGCAACTCGACCATACGCTCATGACAAACGTTGTCGAAGAAGCCACGGATGTCTGCGTCCAGAATCCAGTTCACTTTCCGCGTGCCGATGATCTGACCGAGCACACTGAGCGCCTGGTGGCAGGAGCGTCCCGGACGGAAACCATACGACATGTCGTAGAAATCCACCTCGTAGATCCGGTTCAGGATCATCACGACCGCACGCTGTACGATCTTGTCCTCCACGCAGGCGATGCCCAGCGGGCGCGTCTTGCCGTTCCCCTTCGGGATGTCGCAACGCAGGCTGGGCTGAGGGTGGTACGCGCCCCGGTGCAATCTGGCTAACAGGTCTTGCAGGTTCTCCTGCAAGTGCTCCTCGTATTGACCCACCGTGACGCCGTCAACCCCCGGTGCCTTGTCTCGTTTGAGCTTCCGGAAAGCATCCCCAAGCAGCTCGTCGTTGAGCAGCGAGAAGAGGTTGTTGAACGCCTCCTCCGGATGCGATTCCGCTCGTTTGGTGATGCGATCCAGCCGGTCCAGCACCGATTTTCCACCACTGGGTGTGGGCGATGGGTCGTCTGAATCGCGTGATGGCCTGACCGCCTTCCCTGCACCGGCGTTACCCGGCTTCGATCCACGCGATTGGTCTTCGCGCTTCAGCGGTACTATTCGGTCATCCGAATTCCTCAAAGTCATCTGCGGTCCTTGCTTGTGAGGCTTGTTAGGCATACTCGATCCTCCGTGAGGGGTATGTCACGGCAGATCAAGAACTCTGGGGATCTCACTGGTTGCCTTGCTGACATCATGTGACACG
>Ga0366819_10170_pt1 | contig 32608 bp, 24 predicted proteins | sample TotcelFGM3001N15_FD_207091 | JGI IMG/M metagenome (GOLD analysis project Ga0366819, IMG submission 207091) | Enriched cells from coal bed in the Powder River Basin, Montana, United States - Total cells FGM rep3 HSBNCT.FGM.300.1.N15 ... | reverse complement strand
ACCATCGAATCAGCAGAATTACTCGAGATTTTTTTATGGTCGGATAATGCCACGGCAAAAGAAAGATTAGAGCAAAAGCGCGAGTTGATTGGAGAAGAGATGGCAGATGTTCTCTTTTGGTTATTGCAACTTTCTTGGCAACATAATATTGATTTGAGTGAAGTCTTTGAACGTAAAATGCAACTCAATGAAAAGAAATATCCCGTCGAACTGAGTCGAGGAAATACAAAAAAATACACAGAGCTGTAAGTGCTCTCTCTTTTGTTTTAATCAATTCACATCATATACAAGGAATCTATTATGATAAGAATTATTATTCTATTTTGTATGCTGTTTATGCCTTTTATGCAACTTGATGGATCAAGCAAAAGCAAGAAAGCCAAAAGACATGTTAAGGCTTTGATTTGCACTAAAAAATGTGCGAATACTTTTTATTCTTATCGTTTTGTTTGTACACCGGAATATTCTCTGATGTCGAGTTTTGATACGAACAAAAAAAAATGTATGGATGTCCCCTGCGGAGTGTGTGCAGATGAAATTTACCTAAAGTTTCTCTCTCTTTCTGAGGTCTTTCGTGCAAAACAAGGAACGAATGTTTTTGAGTTTATTCCTAAAACAAATACCGTTGTTCCTATTGTGGCTCAAAACTGATATCAGCAAATAATTCAGTTGATAAAGAATTGCAAATAAAAAGGGTATGATACTCAATATTTAGTATCATACCCTTTTTTTAATTTTTATTAAATGACGTTGCCACTACACTCAATTTTCGAATATTTTCTTATGCGTCATCGCCTTCAGCATCATCATCTTGATCGTCATTTTCATTAGCGTCTGCATTAGCACCATCACTGGCAGATGAGTGACTTTCATTTTCAGGATCTTCGCCATACTGTTTTAAAAACTCTCTTAAATTCATTGCACTTTTTCTTTTTTGACCAGGTTTTTCTGTTTCTTTTATAACTTCAGCTTCAACTTTTGTATTCAAGCTTATTTGATTAGCCAATGTTAATGATTTATCAGCGTGATAATGCCACATCGTTTTAGTTTTAGGATACTTGTGAGACTCAGTTTTTGCAGTGGCAATAGCGTCATTAAGAAGTTTAGATAGATTTTTATTGACGTTCTTAATTGGCGTTGCATTATAAACAGATCTTGGGTGTCCGGAATTTTTAAAAAATGGTGTGAGTTGATAGTAAGTTGACGTTGATTTATAAAAATTAGAAACATTGATTAATCTAATATCTTGAGCTGCAGTAGCACGAGCACTGGCGATTGTTCTTGGAGTAGGACCATCCTGATTCATTACATGATTATTTACTTCCACATAAGCAACAACTTCTACCGCAGCTTTTTGTTGGGCACACAAAAGAGAACCATTAAGCATTAAAATAAATAATATAAATGTTTTATTCATAGTTAATTCTCATGTAATGAAATTAAATAAATATACTGCTATTTTCCGCCGTATTTTGTAGATAATATCCAACTGCCATCTTCATGATAACGAACCGTTGCCACCCATTTATCTTTCAAACCGACACGAGCTTTTGCATATTGAGTTGCTTTATGTTTAATTTTTATAAAAAAATCTTTTTGTTCATCAGTGAGTTCTATTTTTGATTTGTTCTCTAAGCAATATAAGGCTGGCGCTTGATCTTTTTCAATACGTTCGATAAAAGATCTACCACCATTAAGATCGTTTATGTGAGTGTACGATGAATAAGGCCCGTGTTGTTGAAGCAGAACAAGCGCTAAAACTTTAGGTTTTGGAGATTGCTGTTGTGTTGCTTTAATTCGTCTTTTTTCGGGAATGGGAGGTAAGAGTCTTTGGAGGTTTTTTCTATCAGGCAAAGTTCCTTGGAGGAATACAGAAAATAAGAGAACGAAGAATATAAACGATTTTTTCATAATGATGAGCTTTGAATAAAAGTTTTTAGATTTTTTCAGCCAACAGTATGAATATTTTAAAGATTTTGTGCGATTTGTATATTTTCTTTTAAAAACAATAGATCCAATAATTCTATAATCCAAAAATTATTTTGAACCAGCTCATTGCTTTAATCTCACTATCAGTTGGCCGATCTGCAGCGCAAGCCGAAAGCGTGGTTATGGGAGTAAATAAAACGCTGAAACATGCCGACAATTTAAGAGCATCATTGAACGTCATAGAAGCTGTGCTCGATTGAGGAAATAAGTTTGGCATTTCATCATAAATTGGTGAAAAATCATGAAGCCAATACCCTGTAATTTTTTTCTCTCGCGATTGTTGTAGGAATAGGCTGAGCTTTGCTTATTCCCCAAAAACTCATGCCCATGCAAAAACCCCCGATAACGCCGGATTTGATTCCTATGGCTAACCTATAAGCCATGGGCTTTTTACTTTCTAAATAGTGGGTCTGCGTAGATTTATGGGCCTCTTCTTCATGGGTAGCTATACCCTGAACAGGGGAAATAACTATAAAAATAAGCACTAGTGATCTGAAAAGGGTGAACATAATAAACCTCACATCATTCTAATTAATATATGATTAAATATGCCCCAAGAAGGGCTATTTTGCAAAAGGAGGCAGAAGTCAGTCCCCAAAATGGTTTGTGACAGTGTAAAACTCAATAAAGGTTCGTTTATTTTTTGTTATTTTAAAGGCTGTTTCGGGAGCACGTTTGCAATCATCAATTGCTTTTTTATGAACCGCGGAAAACATAACATTAAAGCCTTGTGGGACTTTAGTAGGATCTATAAAGGTGCGGAATTCATAAGAACCTTTTTTAGACTTTAAATGATAAAAAAATTTTTCGTTGTTTAAGGTGCGCAACTCAGAATGGTTGGCAAGTTTAAAGCTACCAAAATAGTTCCCATCGTTATCGATAGTTATTTTAGCTCGAATAGAGCATTTTGCTGGCAGAGAAATTGAACAGTAGTTTAAAAGAGAACAGTTTAACGTAAAAGCAAAAGCCAATATTCTGATAATGCCTTGCATAATCTTATATCCCTTACGAGCATTTTTTAAAAAGCTATCAGGCAATATACGTTTTTATTGAAAAAAATAATATTATTTTTTTGATACAGCAGAAGTTTTTAATTGATCGAAAAGATATAAAGACTTCATAAATTAGTGCGCTGTATTTCAAAGTTAATAGCACAGCGCACTTAATTTCTCTATTAAAAATGATTAGCTGACTTGCTCAACGGTTTCATCTTCAAAAACTCTCCATTGAGATGTATATAAGGTTTTACTAGTAACATGTCTTTTGTGTTCATCTTCTGTAAGCTTTAATTTTTCAGCAGCTTTCATTCTGACTCTACCATAGAGAAGGCGAGTTGCAGTTGCTAGATCGAGATTGGGCTTAGCGGGTTTTTGATAACAAATCCCATCACTCCATTCATTTGCCGGTTTAATGGGAAGAACTTTTTTACCATCTTTAATTTGATATACAAACCCATTAGCTAGTTTTATTGAGTATGAGGTGTGGTAATCTTCTATGGTAGCTTGCGCAATTACTGTTTTGGGTGTAGATGGAGCGCTTGCGTTCAGTACGTTTGCAATAAATATAAATAATAAAGGAATGAATTTTTTCATTGTTTTTTCTTTGAGTTAGAATGTTGAATTTAATAAGATATTGTAAAAAAAGATGCGACTCCAAAAGAATCGCATCTTTTTTTTATAAATTTTAAAATAGCTTATTTTAAGTTAGGGAAAAATAAAGCTAGTTCAGTTACAGCAGTTTCAGGGGCATCAGAACCGTGAGTTGCATTGTTGCCAATGTTCTTGCCAAACAATTTGCGAATAGTTCCTTCGTTAGCTTTCAATGGATCAGTAGCGCCCATTAAATCGCGCCATGCAATCACTGCATTGTCTTTTTCAAGAGCAAGAAGGATTACCGGGCCTGAAGTCACAAAATCAACCAATTCTTTGAAGAAAGGGCGCTCTCTATGAACACCATAAAATTCTTCAGCTTTAGCCTTAGAAAGAGTGGTTTTTTCCATGCCAATGATATTGAAGCCATTTTGTTCAATAAGATCAATAATTTTACCGGCATTTTTTGCAGCTATTGCATCAGGTTTGATCATAGCGAAAGTTTTTTGCATCATTTATATTCCCAATCATAAAAGAAAATTTTTTATATATTTCTTGTTTATAAAGAACCAGCCTTAGCATTGTGTGCTAAGGCTGGAAAGATTACTTTGTTATCTTTGATATGCCCGAAAGCGTATCGAAGAATTACTCGTTATTTGAGTCTTTGGTATCTTTTTGACTAGCTGCGTGTTGTTCAAGAGCTATTTGGAATTGGCTCTTAGACTTCGGAGCTTGAGATTGCTGTTGAGATTGTTGAGCTTGGTGATGTTGCTGTTGCGGTTGAGCTTCAACACGTTTTTCACGTTTTTGTTGTTGCTGTTGCGCTTTAGCTGCATCTTCATGTCTCGGAGCTTTTTCTTCTTTAGCAGAAGGAGTAAGCTTCAATGACAAGCCAAGTTTACGATCTTGTTTGCTCACGTTTAATACTCTAAATTGTGCCTTTTGGCCAACTTTAAGAATATCTTCAACCTTATCAACTGTTTGGTCTGATAATTCTGAAATGTGTACAAGACCTTCAATACCTGAAGCAAGTTTAATGAATGCACCAAAGTTAGTGATCTTAGAAACTGTGCCATCAATTATTGAACCAACTGGGTATTCTTGTTCAATAGCTTCCCAAGGATCTTGAGTCAATTGCTTGATACCAAGAGATATTTTCTTATTATCTTTATCGATTCCTAAGATAACCGCTTCAACTTCTTGACCCTTACGGTAGATAGAAGCAGGGTGATCGATATGTTCTGTCCAAGAAAGATCAGAAATGTGTACGAGTCCATCAATGCCAGGCATTAATTGAACAAAGATACCAAAGTCAGTAATGTTACTTATTGTGCCTTTGATATGCTGGCCAACTTTGAATTGTTCAGCAACAGATTCCCAAGGATTTTTCTCAAGTTGTTTGATACTGAGAGACATTCTGCGGTTGTCTTTATCAAGAGAAACCACAAGAACTTCAATATCTTGTCCAACTTTGAATTTGCTAGCAAGATCATTGATACGATCGGTCCATGATACTTCAGAGATGTGTACCAAGCCTTCAATACCTTTTTGAATTTCAACAAACAAGCCGTAATCGGTAATGCTTGAGATTTTGCCTTTGATCTTAGATCCAACTTTCAAGCTGTCAGCAACTTTTTCCCATGGATTTTCAGTCAATTGTTTCAAGCCAAGAGAGATCTTCTCGTTGTCTTTATCGAATGAAAGAACTTTAACGGAAATAGTATCGCCTATTTTCACCAATTCGCTTGGATGAGAGATGCGGCCCCATGTCATATCAGTGATATGCAATAGTCCGTCAACGCCACCAATGTCAATGAACACGCCATAATTGGTGATGTTCTTGACCATTCCACGAATAACTTGGCCTTCTGAAAGGGTATCCAAGATTTTCTTGCGAGTTTCTGAACGTTGTTCGTTCATGAACTTTCTGCGAGAAATGATAACGTTCCCACGTTTCTTGTTAATTTTGATAATGCTTGCTTGAATAATTTGGCCAACATATTTATCAAAATCAGTAACACGTTGAAGATCGATTTGTGATCCAGGCAAGAATGCAGGGATACCAATATCAACGCTCAAGCCACCTTTAACTTTGTGAGTTACGGTACCTTCAACTGGTTTGTTATCTTCAAACAACTTCATGATATCATCCCAAGCGCGCATTGCTTTCGCTTTTTCATAAGATAAAATCACGTTTCCATCTGGATTTTCAAGTTGATCTAAAATTACTTCAACTTCTGATCCGGCGGTTAGTTTTTTGAGTTCGTGTTCCGAGAATTCGTAACGAGGGATCAAGCCATCAGATTTATACTTGATATCAACCAAGACGCCATCGCCATCAATTTTAACGATTGTACCCTTGACTGGTTTACCTGGCTGGAAAGTTCCAATGGTAGTATCATAAAGCTCTTTGAGCTCATTTTGTTGCTCAAGGTTGAGCGTTAATTCAGACTCTTCAAGAAGTGCTGCAGATTGAACTCTGCAAAACTGCCCGGGTCTTATCAGTTCTTTTGACATACTTTAGACTCCGCCCAATGAGCTGTAAAAAAGCTATTTTTGGGGTTAAAGGGTTTATTGTTTTATATAACTATGCCTCATTATAGCAAAGCCAATGCTTTTTTCTAGCATTATTTATGTGTAGAGGTTTATAGGTTTAAAGCCTAGAGTCGAGTGATGCAGTTGTTTTTGTGGGTAGCAACGATGCTAAACGGCTGGTTTTGGAGTAGTTTTTTTCAAGTACTCCTGATAAAGCATCACTTTAAAGATTGAGTGCGCGGTAGAAATACACGCATTGATAATGATTTCACTGACAAAAATAATGAAAAAATTAAATATGGGGTCAAACTCATATTTTTGAGTAGCTAAGCCATATACAATGAGCGGCAGCGCTGTAAGGATAAACACCACGGCAAACCAGGTTTCGCCTCCAGCAAGCTCAGGGATTTGATCTTTAGCTATGTGAGCAGATGTGCTCATTACTTCCATTAAAGAGCCATTAGTTTGGGTAATCAAAGGCAATACAAAGAAAGTGTAAAGCAGCCAGAAAAGAAGGAATAATGAAATCATAATGGCAACGAAAGCAAAATGATGACCTTCATAAGCGCCAATTAAAGAAATAAGAAGTTGCACGGCAATGGTAGGAGCCATCCAAGCAAGAATAATACTTTTTTTGGAAGTAGCTGCCTTTAAACTTTCTTTAACAGTACATGATCTTCCCTGCATAATGCGCGCAGCGTGGTGCATAAGGGCGACGGTAAAAAAAGTCATAATTGCGGTAGGGAGCATAAAGGCTATCACGCGAATAATGCTTGGCCAAGTATAATAGGCAGCTTTAAAATGTTCGTTTTGAAAGATAACCCGCACCATGAAAGTTGCCAATGCTGGCAGACCGGTATAAAGCAACAGTTTCTTTTGTTCCCAAAGCATTGAGAAACTTTGAGTAGCCATATATAAGCCGCTTTTTACTCGAGACATCGTTTGGTTCATAAGACTCCTTTTTTTATGATCAAAAGTATAGGTTAAACCAAATCAACTTTGTTTTGCAATGGATGGGGTGAGAATAAAAAAGCCCGATGTATACCGGGCATAAATACTCATTAAGCTAATTTTGCAGAACCTTGTCCTGCTTTTTTCCATTTGTTGTTTGTTCGAGTTCTTTGCGCTTGAATGGCTTTATCAGTCATTGGCGTTACTCGTTTTGACTGTCGTTCTTTTCTTATTTTACCAGATTGGGCTTGCTGTAATCCCCAAAATGGAGCTGGTGCATCTTGCGCGGGAGCATGAGCAGGTTGGTTGTCAAGAACTGCAGGCGGAATTGCAGCAGCAGCGGCAACTACTGCCGGAATATTATCCAAGTTTAAGCGTAATGGTGCTAATGGCGCGCGCTCTTCACTATTCTCTTTAAGTTGAGGTGCGGCAACTGCAGGAATTGCTCTTTCACTGTTGGCTTTAAGTTGTGCTGCGTTCGCAGGCGAAGTAAGGCGAAAAGGTGGCGGGGTTTTTGCAAATGCTTGTGCAAGTGAAGCCTTTGGCGATTGAAAAAAAGCTTCCGGATCATGATTAATCTTTGCTCGTGCTTGGCGAACTAAATCATTCACAGCTGCAGAGTTTTGATCAGGTTCATTTTCATCTGTTTCTTTGCGAAGGAGATCACTCATAGCAGCGGCTGAGGCAGCTGTTGCTCTTCGGCGAGGCTTTAATTGATAGTTTTCAACAGTTTGAGCTACGGCTGCAGCTGCATTTAATCCATCTAAGAGTACATCATCAATCTGCTTTTTAAAGGAACTTTTTTTTGCAGGTGAACCGCCAGGAATGGCAGGTATTGCAGCGAGAACAGAGTTAATCGCTTTAATTGAACTTGATGCTTGTAATTCTGTTCTTGCATAGCGCAAGCGACTCTTTGCTAATTTGCTTGCTAAAGCAGCAAATCGTTCAGGTGTTTCTGGTAATGGGATCGATACCCATTCATGAGTGTGTGGATTATAGTAGCCCGATAATTTTTCTAAATCTCGCACTTTCACGGGCGATTGTAGTTTATCGATAGGGTGAGAGCCACTGGCTGAGGCGCTTCCGCCTGCAGCAGCGCTGCCATTTGCAACATAAAACGAAAAGAGTAAGGCAGTAAGGGCAATTTTTTTCATAATATCCTTCTAAAATCGAATATAATATCATTTTTTTGTTTAATTTTTTTTAATAGTATGCACAATTATAAAAGCTTTTCAATAAGCTTTTGTTTGCGCGGTTGCTTAAAATAGAAGTTATTTTATTTTTTCGAATGGAATATCAAGTAGAGCATATTTTGATGAGTCGATATCATCAAAATGCCACCATTCAGAAGTAATCGTTTTAAATCCGTGTTTAATCATAAGCTTTTTAAGAAGCTCTCGATTTGCTATAGCTTTTGAATCAAGATTCATATAATCATGATGCGCTTTTTCAGTAAAGTTATCAAATTCGGTAGGCATGAGAAGTTCTTTGCCATCTTTATCTACCAATGTCAGGTCAACAGCGCAACCGCGATTATGATTAGAGCCCTTTGAAGGATCCATAACATAACGAGTATCCGGCACTAAATCCCAAAACTTTTTTTGAACTGAATGGGGGCGATAGCCATCCCAAATCTTAAGACCTAAGCCAAGAGATTCAAGTTCTTTTTGTATGGCGTCGAGCTTAAGTGCTACTACTTTTCTCAGGTAGCAGCGACCGCTCGAATAAACAATATGTTTAGTGAAATTATGAGGAGTTGCATAGAGAATTTCGAGCTTAATTCGTGGGTTTATTGATTGGACTTCTACTAAATCAATAGAGTCATTAATTTCAGTGATTATATGAAGTGGTGATTTAGGATGAGTCATAAGCATAGTTACCGCACTTAAAAGTATAACGATTGAATTTAATTGACTAAAACGCATCATATAACTCCAAATGTAACTCCCATTCTATCATAGAGACAGCTTAGTGAAAAGAAGCAATACATTTCAAGGGTTTAAAGAGTGGATTCAGTGATCGAATTGTTTCAAGGTGAAAAGTTGAAGCTCTTTCTTGAATATTGTGCATATTGCTCTATAATGTAAATCATATTAGTAATATTTTTGTTTGAGATGAGGGGTTTTATACTATGAATCGTTTTTTTATATGTTTTCTATCGATATTTATCATGAGTTCTAATGCACAGGGTGCACAGCCTGCCTTCGCTGGTCAGCATTTGGCTTCTTTGCCCCTTATTGCTGCGGCTGCTCCCAAAGCTTTTCGATCTCAAGATGCAAAAAATCAGCTAAAACAAAAAGGTGAAAATGAAAGCTTTGCCGGATTGGTTTATCAGCCTCGGCACAATGCATCTGCACCTCAGCATGCAATGTGCCCGGCGTGCGGAATTGAAAGCGCAATTCGAGATCTAGGCAATACTGTTGTAGGGCCAATAAACTCTCCTCATACATGTGGGAAGCTTGCAGCTGCTGCGGCTTCAATAGCGTTGCAAAAAGAGCGTGATGAATTAGCAAAAGCTAAAGCGTCTATTTTTGATCCATTCAGTTTTCTTAATGATTTAAGAGATGATGAAGCAGCAACTTCGTCTGCGAGTACTGCAGCTGCGCATGCGCCTTTATCTCTAAAAGTGTCTCAAAATCATGAAACACAAGATGCATTTCATGAGCAAGTTTCACCATCATCGAAAATAATGAAACAATTTTTAGCTGAATTAGAGATGCGTGATAGCCATCCCCAGCAGTCGAGCATGAATGCTGGAGCGGCGACGCCACTTAAAGCTGCTCAAAGAGATTACGATTACAGCTGTCCAGCAATAGGCTCTTTAGGAGATCTAACCTCTCATGCAAGTCTCGAAGATTAAAGTTCAAGCAAACTATTGACGATCTCCATCAAGACGGTATAAAACCTTCAGGATAAAGAAAGATGCGCCTAAGTCAGGGAAGTCAGCTTAAATGGTGCTTTTTCAGGGTAAAAAGCCATTCTATCACTGCAAATCAGAAAAAATTCAAATAGAAACAATTTTAATTGACTTTATTGGAGTAACTGGTATTATTTATAGCATAATAGAAACGATTTTTTATGGTTTTCTACAGAGAAAAATGGAGAAGTTATGAATAAAATATTACTTTTTAGCCTGTTAGCGGCCTTCTCATTGCCTATGAGCCTTATGGGGTCTCTGCCTAATCAGAAAGATTATCTCATAAAAGAGATATTCGAGCTGCAGATTCGTGTGGCTAGAGAACAGCTCGGAAACGAACTTGTGCCACTGAGAACTCAGCAAGTTTTTGATCTTTCTGAAGATAAACTCAGGAATTATAAAGTGCGTCTACAAATGATTTTAACGGGAAAAGGGGTTGGAGCCAAGCAATTGCAATCTTCAAAAGTTAATGCAATGGCTACTTCATTAGCCTCATTAAGAACAATCGATGCTGCTAGCATTGAAACACCTCCACACAAAAGAGCAAAACTCATTGATGAAAGTGAGAAAAAAAATCTTATTATTCTGATGGATGAAGCTGCGTTCAGCAGAGATCGCGCTCATACAGCTCTAAAAAAAGAATTACCAAAAGCAGATGTTAAAGTTGCAGCTGAGGCCAATGACAAAAAAAGAAAAAGTACTGTTTTGGAATCAGTTTCCACTGCAAATGGATCGGCTGCTGCAGAGCCTGCAAAAGCGGTTGCAAAAGAAATCGTTGATAAATTGCACTGTGGCAGTATTGGCTGTCTATCAACTTTTGGCTCGCGTGGAACACGTCGAGCGCATTGGATTAACATTCATAAAATTCCAAACAAGTTGGTCAGCATCCATACTCAATTTAGTGAGTTGCCGGAAAAAGTTAAGGAAGAAGCGCTTCAATATAATAAACGTTGTGAAAATAAACGTCGTGTTGTAGTAAGTGGATGGAAGGCTAAAAAAGTGATTGCCGCAGCTGGCAATGCGCCTGCATCAGTAAACTCTGCAACTGCTGCGTATAACGTGCAAAAAATTGCTACCGCCGCAGCAAATACAAATAGTGCCACAGCCCAAGCCCGAGCTGCAAGCGCAGCAACAGATCCTGTTACTAAGCCAGCGGGAGCCGCGGCAGCAACACAGCCCTTATTGCCTGCGAACCACAATCAAAGCGCCATATTTAATGTAACTCAAACCATTCATACGGTTACGCATCAACATGTGGTGTATGGAGTGCCCCAAATAAATACTCAAGCGTATGCAGTTCAAAATTCTTTGCCATTATTTAATACGCAAGGAATGAATTATCCCGCACCTGTTTTAAATGCAGTTCCGTCGACTCAAATGGCGGCCGCAGCCCCATATCCAATTTTTCAGGCGCCTGTTATGGCTCAACAACCAGCAGTTTTTCCCACGGCAACGTCAATGCCAACTAATGCGATATCCGAAAGAGATAAGCTTATCGCAGAAGCAAAGCTTCAATTGATTTTGCAAATGGTTGCTGGAGGATGCAATGTGCGTTTAGTAGTGCCTTTTGTTCAAGCATTGAATTTATAAATAAATGATGAGGTTATCAATGAAAAATCTATTTAAAACGTTAATGGTGGGTTTATTATTATTCACCACTTTAAATTATTCAAACACTGCATCGTGCAGCGCAACTGCAACGGCATTGGCAACTGTTGCAAATCAAAAAACAACCTGCACAGCTTGCCAAAAGCAGTTTTTACATGAAAATAAAAGCCTACGACATGTTCTCATCGATCATGAGAAGGTGGACGTTAGTAATTTAACGTATGGTGCATTATATTATGCACAACAAAATAATCTTGATTTAACAAAGTATGGTCTCAGAAAATATTCTTTGCCTCAAGTTGGAAAGCAACAGCCAGAAGAAAGTGCTACAATAGTTAAAACTGTTGGTGCCGCTGCAGCCCAAAATGCTGCAAAAAGGCCATTGAGAGTTCGAAAGTCCGTGAATCAGAAAAGAAAATATCAAGAATCAGAATCTGATGAACAATCGGAAAGTGATGAATCGGATAGTGAAGAATCCTCTGATTCTGAATCGTCGAGCGATTATGATCAAGATGATGAAGATGAATCTGATAGCGATGGCGTAAAATCGACAAAAAACAAACGCGGTAAATTTGAATGCGAAGAAAAAGGATGCGCACAAGTTTTCACTGATCGAAATAATATGCGCAGACACGTGAGAGAACAACATCAAGGAATAAAGGCTGAGTCAAATAAACCAGTAAAATGTAATTTATGCAATGTAATGCAGTCAAATGCACACAACTTAATTCGCCATCAAATCTTACGTCATGGTGAAAAGCCTTATGCTTGTTATATAGCAAAATGTAAAAAAGCTTTTGCATCTTATACAGAAGCCAAAGAGCATATTCAAAAAGTGCATAAGCAACAGCCTGAAAGATCAAAGCTTCAATTAGATCACAAAAGAATTGTTGAAACACAACATGATGTTGCCGATAAGAAAAAGACTGCAAAAAAAGCAGAAAGAAAACCAAAATCAGCTGTCTTGCTTCGAGTAAAAAAAGAAGTAGTTGAGCAAGATGCTGATGGAGATTTTTCTTTAGCCGATGGGGCAAAAAGTGGCCCTGCAAATGGCGCAGCTGAAAAAAATGCTCAGAAAGCACTTGCAAAATCATCAGCAAGAGCAAAAACAAGCAAAACAAAAGTAAATAAAACAGCTTCTCCACAAAAAGAATTAGTCGAAACATCGGCTGCTGCTGGCGGTGGCGCGGCTATTGATAGAGAGCCTCTCAGAGTTATTCAGAGTGGAGATAAATTTACACAAGCAATGTGGGCAGGAATCGCCGCAGCTCAAGCAAGCCAAAATGCAGGCAATTCTGGAGATCACAGAGTAGTTTTTGCTCATGCTAAAGCGAGCGAACCGTTTGTTTGCGAAGTATGCAACAGAGTATATTCAGAAAAAAAAGTCCTTGAAAGGCATAAAAGAATTAATGGCCATCATAATCAAAATGCAAAACAATCGGAAGAGACAGCGCAAGCTGCTGCGAGTGTTCCAGCTCAAGCGAGCGCAGCAGAGCAATCTCCTGCTGCAGCCTCTGGCGCAGCAGATTCAAATCCGCTTGCTGAGGATCACACAGCCCATGCTATGTCCATGGCGCAAATGCAAGCAAGATACGATTGGTTAGAGCAAGAAAGTGAAAAAATTAAGCTCCTTTTATTACAGCAAGATGTTGATTTAGAAACGCTCAATTACAATCCATTATCTGCGGCTTCAGCAGCGAGTGCCGCTTTAAGTGCTCAAGATTCGATGCCTGCTTCTTTAGCAGTAACTGATTCTTCTTGGATTGATACTTTTTTAAAGTGATAAATCAAAAAGCTTCAAGCTTTTAGCGAAAATAAATAGTTTTAAAAAATGTGAGGGTAGATAAAATAATGAAGATTGCAAAAAAATTAATAGTGGGTTTATTGATTGTTGGCACAATCAACTGCTCGCAAAATACAAATCAGAATGCAGCAGCGAATGCTACCTTAGCTGCGGTTGCTGCTTATTTAGCTACAAGACCGTTGCAGGCTCCAGCGCCAGTAACTTTTGCGCCTCCAATGGTGCAATTCAATCAATATAACCCCGTCTTTAACGTTAATCCATTTTTTCAGAGTTTTGCTCAGCAACCGCTTATGCCAACTCAAGGAATCAATCAATTGTTACTGCAGTTGCAAGCAGCACAAGCGTTACGCCAAGCTAATGCTCAGCTTCAGCAAAATAATTTGATTGCTGCAGCAGCGCCACAAGTAGTAACGAGACTTCCTTTTGTATATGCAACTCCTAATACCAATTCTTCAGCGAATGGTGTTCCCTCTGTGGCCACTCCAACACAGCCTCAACAGTCAGTTTCAGCAACAGCTGCGGCACATAATGCGGTTAATACAGTTGCAGCTCCCGCGAGAGTCGATCACAAAGCGGCATCAGAATCGGCGGCGACTGCATCAGCAGCTTCACAGCCGGGCTCTCAGCTTGGCCATTCACTCGCATCAGCTGTGTCCCCAAGAGAAATTGTGTGCACATGCAATGCACGATTTAATGCAATAGCTGGCTACAAAGAACATGTCATTAAAGAGTACGTAAGATTACCGGAATCAGAATGTACTCGAAAAGAATTAATGGGATTTATGAAGGGCCATTTGAAAATGGGAAGTCTTGAGGGTATTATCTTTGGAAAGTTGAGTACCGGTGTAGTCACCTGCAGGTGTAGCAAAAAATTTAATAATGAGGATCTGTGGGAAAATCATGTACGCACCGTGCACAGATTGGGAAAACATGCAACAACTAAAGCTTTCAATAACTGGAAACATTCTGTTAAAGGCGATGATGAATCGTACAATGAGGAAGAAGTTAGAGAAAGAACAGCATCTAAACGAGCAACAAAAAAAAGTGTTTCCACAAAAAAACGAAAAAAAGATGATTCTGAAGATGAACCGAGTTCAAGTGAATCAGATTCAGATGATGGAGATTCAGCAGTTACTCAAAGAAGTCGGAGTGACGATGATTCAGATGAAAGGCAATTGCCCAAAGCTAAGCATCGAACGCCAAAATCTGAAGCAAGTTCGGCTGCAGGTGGAGGCGACGGAACTCCTTCAAGTAAGCCTCAAAAAAGATTAAAAAAATCAAGTCCTGATCTTGAAGCTATAAGCTGTTATTATTGTTTTCATTCATTTCAAGGATTTGACGATTTGAGTGCTCATTTACGTAGCGAACATACAGTGGAAATAAATAAAGAACAGTATTATGAGAACTACAAACGTATTAATTCTATAGCTGCAGCTCCAAAGCGTGCAGCGGTAGGAGCAGCTGGTTCTGCAATTGATGCAAAAAAATCTGCTGAACCAAAATTGCCCTTGAATGTTAAGTTTTCTCGTAAAGTTCAATGTCCTCACTGTATTCAAGAAAAAAAAATAGTAAGTTTTCCAGTCTTTGTGAAACATCTTCGAGAGAGACATCAAATAACTATTCAGAAAATGGATTACGCTGATTTGTATGAGAAAAATAAAGTGACAGATGCTCATTCAATGATTGTAGAACAACAACGTATGGCAAGTGCACCGAGTGCAGGAGGAGCAGTTGATCCAAAACTATTAAATCAAAGCTCGTATGCTGATTTAAATAAAAAATTTGTTTGCATATGCAATAAGGGTTTTAATGTATCCAATGAGTTTAAAAACCATGTTATCAAAGAACATCAAATAGGATCTTATGCAACTGAAGCGTCTTTAAATTTATATCTGAAGGATTATTTAAAAAAGGGTAATCTTTCGAGCATTAAAGCTGAACAAGATGCCAGCAAGCGGAAAGCAAGACAATCAAAATGTCGTGCAAAAGAACGTGCACAAGTAAAAGCACAAAGCGAGCAAGCAGCAGGAGTAGTTGAATCAGTGCCGGCAGTAGCCACATTTGCATCCGCTGCAAACGCAGCAGCGCAAGCTTTAGCGGCAGCTGAATTAGCAGCTAAAACTGCTGCTCAGGTATCTGCGGCAGCTCACGCAGCGCATTTAGTCTTAACTCCAGAAGAATTCTTATCAAGCGAATCAGCTACTGCAGCTGCAACTGAAAAACCAGCGGCAGTGGCATTAGCCCTTGATGCAGTTCCAGAACGAGATGATGCATCAACAGCTGACGTAAAACCTACAGGTGCGGCAGCTGCATTAGATGGGGTGCAAGCTGATGATAAAGATTTAGATGATTGGCTCAATGTACTTAACTAAAAGATAAAAAATAAAAATAATTATGCTAGAATTTTGCTAATTAAAATTTCATTTCACTGAAAGAAAGTATCGCGGATGAATAAATTTTTGACTTGTATTTTTCTTTGTATGAACGTGATAACTTTTGCAGCAGAAAAACCTGATGTAAAAGTTAAGAGCGAAATTAAATCACAAAGAGCAGCGGCAACAAAAGCATTCCTTGCAGCCAAAAAAGAAAAGAAAGGCAAAAGAAAAAAAGTTGATTCTGATGATGATTTCTCCGTTGAAGAAATTTCAAGTTCTGGGCATGATAGCGATGAGTTTGAACAAGATGCAGACGATGAGTTGCCAAAAGCTAAGGCAAAATCAAAAGCGCGTGTTCGAAAAAGTGGTGAACAGCAATATGGCGATGGCGCGTCGCATTTTAAATGTGGCATTGAAGGATGCGAAACAACGTGTGGACATCAACGCAATGTATGGGAACATTGGCGAAACATTCATAAACTAACATTTTATTATGAATGTCCGTTAGGTTGTGCAAATGGAAAAACAACTCATTTTGGTTCCTTCCGCAAGCATATCAATGATCATTCTGCAACAGATCAAGCTCAAATACCTGATCGCTATAAAGTGCAAATGTTTCCTGGACATCCACTCTTATCAGATGCGAATATGAAAAAAGCTCAAGAATATAATAAAAAAGAAAGTCATGCTTATAAAAAAACTAAAATTAAAAAAGAAGAAGCTGAAAGTGGTGGATTAGCTGCTGGCGGCGGTGAAACGTCTGAGATATTTGAACCGTTAAAAGAAACTATGACTTTCGTTCCAGCAGATCCTGCAATCACTTTGGCGGCAGCTTTAGCTGCATCTCAAATTAAGGTTGATTCAGCCAATCAAAACTCGGCAGTAGGTGCATCGGCAGCGCAATATAATGTGAGTGCGGAATCGAATCAAACTAGTCGAGCATCGGCAGCTTCAACATATAGTTTCAGACCTCGTCGTAAATCTAAAATGGCAGCTGCGGTAGCGGCTCAATCTCAACCCAGTGCAGCAGCCTTAGCTGTAGAAGTTGATGAATATACTCTTTTGGCAAGAAAAATTTTGGAAGGATGGAAGCAACATCATGCTGCTTTAGAAAGATATGAAAAAGAAGACGCAGAAGCTATTGCAAAAGCAAGAGCAATGGGACATGGCCTTGGCGCTGGAAAATCGCCGGCTGGAGCATTAGTGGTAGTAGATGATCTGAATGCTCAAGCTGCATCAGAACAACCAAGAAATGTTGGCAAAAAAATGAGTATCATAACTGAAAATAATCCACGTTGGAAGCCGGAGCCTCATAGAGCTTTATCTGCAACATCTGCTCCTACAAAGGTATTAGTAGCGTCACCATTAGCAGCAAAAGAAGTTCCACTTGATTTTGATGAATATTGTGTAGTACAAAGATTGGTACTTGCGCAAGCAACGCAATTAACGCCCGAGCAACTGCAACAACAAAAACTCTTTGCAGAAATGGCTCTGATAGATGCTCAGCTTGCATTATTGCATAAGAAATCAAATGCCGTTTTGCTCCATGATTCGAGTCTATCTTCGTAAGATTTGCATCCTTCTAATGAAACAAGCATGCCACTTTTCAGCTCAGATTTCACTGAAATGTTAGCTGAATCGCCGTGAAGTAATAATACAAATCCAATATGTACTTTGCCAACTTCATTAGAATCATCATTAAGAACGCCAATCGCTTCGATCTCGAGGTTTCCGGTATAATGAACTTCCTCATGGAATTCTCGGCGCGCCCAATCGAAAATTGAGGTGCCTTCTTGCAAATCTTCATGGCGAATGTGTCCGCCAATTCCTAAAGTGAACTTACTTTGTAATCTTTGCTCAGAAGCTTTTGCTTGTCGTTGCATTAAAAAGTATTGATCGATATGTTTAAAGATAAGATACGGAATTATCTGTTTATAAGTAGTATCATTTTCCATGATTGATCGAGGCAAAAATTCTTTGTTTTGATTTATGATCTCTATATATGATTCAAAGTCTATTTTTTTCAAACCTTGCCACGCACCATCAACGAATAATTGTGATCGTTTGACTACTAATATGTTTTCATCATGAGTCATTGGTTGTATTTGGGATGCGGTGGTTATTTGAGCCATATTCAAAACTTTCTATTTATTAATTTAGTATGCTAAGAACAAAATATATCGAATCACTATTTTTAACAAGGAGAATGAAATGAACAATAATTCGCAACAGTTTCAAGTGCAAAAGGTCGCCAATGTGTGGTGGATGCTTAAGTTTACTTTTGGGTTAGTGCCTATTTTAGCTGGTCTTGATAAATTGGGTTTTAATTTTATCACTAATTGGGCAAAGTATTTAAATCCTACACTAGTAAACATGGTTCCTGTATCACAAACGCAGTTGCTCTATCTAGTTGGCGTTATTGAGATTATTGCCGGCTTATTGGTGCTCACTCATTGGACTCGCTTTGGCGCATATCTTGTAGCTGCATGGTTAACTCTTATTGCGGTAACACTCATTCCAATGGGGATGTACGATATCTCAATTCGCGACATTGGCTTGGCTATTGGCGCTCTTTCTCTTGGTATGCTTACTGAAGCTCTTGGCAAAAAATAATTATTGAGGGACTTCGCGCACCACTTCTTTTGCCTTTTTATCAGTGCGTAAGCCTAAATAGCGCGCATGGCGTAGTTTATTGTGCGAAGTCCATTCCATAAAGCCAATTTGAGCAACTAACTGTGGTTTCACCCAATGAACGTTCTTGGTTGGCAAGCTCTCATCGTCTTTAAAATAACATTTTTTTGATTCGAGCTTTTTGAGTTTTCCATAAAGCAGCTTAATTGTTGCTTCACTATAGCCTGTTCCCACTTTACCCGCATACAAAAATTCGTTTTTTGCAAAATAACCAATGAGCAATGCGCCAAATCCATCGCGCATACCTTGAGGATCGGTATAACCACCAATCACTAATTCCTGTTCATTGATACATTTGAATTTGAGCCAGTCTCTTGAGCGTTTATGCTGATACGTGCTATCAGCTTTTTTACCCATAATTCCTTCCCATCCTTTTTTGCAGGCGGCGAGGCGCAATGCCGTGCCTTTTTCATTTTTATGAGCGGTAAATCGGACAATGCTTTGCGCGGTGATTAATTGCTTGAGAAGCTCTTTTCGTTCAAGAAGAGGGAGTTGAGTGATATCGTAGCCATCTAAATACATCATATCGAAAACATAATAGAATACCGAAACGTTATTTTTAAGTGCTGACTCAAGATCGATTGCCATGAGTCGCTTTTGTAGTTTTTCAAAGCTCGTGACTTTATTTTTTGTAAATGCGACCACTTCGCCATCTAAAATACAATGTACATTTAATTTTTGGAGAGCTTGAACAACTTCAGGATACGTATCATTTTGCGATATCTTATTGCGAGAAAAGAGTGTTACCGATTTTCCTTTGCAAAAAGCTAATATTCTAATGCCATCAAATTTTTCTTCAAAGAGCCAGTTGGGATCGGAAAAATAGTCTTTAGTAAGGGTAGCAAGCATGGGTTGCACCCAAGAGGGCATGGGCGTTTTTTTAACTTTTTTTTTCAATTCTGGGGTGAGTCCAGATATCGGATTCTTCATTATTACACCCTTTTTTTGACGATGTAGTCGAAAATTAATACATTTATATGTGATATACCAAAATGAGCTAGCGGAACTAAAGGATATTCATGAGTTATGATTTTCAGAATATAGAACGTAAATGGCAAGCCACCTGGGAGAAAAACCCTCAGGCTAAAACCAAACCAATGGGCAGTGGCAAGAAATATTATTGCTTAGATATGTTTCCCTATCCATCGGGTTCAGGGTTACATGTTGGCCACTGGCGCGGCTATGTGTTATCTGATATATACGCTCGAATGAAATGGCTTCAAGGGTACAACGTTCTTCATCCAATGGGATGGGATGCTTTTGGCCTTCCTGCTGAAAATGATGCTATTAAAAAAGGTATTCATCCTAAAATAAGCACCGCTGCAAATATTGCTAACTTTAAAAAACAGCTGAAACAAATTGCCGCAATCTATGATTGGGATAAAGAGCTTGATACCACCGATCCTCAATACTATAAATGGACGCAGTGGATATTTTTGCAAATGTATAAAGCCGGTTTAGCATATGAATCAGATATGCCTATCAATTGGTGTCCATCGTGCCTCACCGGCCTTGCTAATGAAGAAGTGGTTAATGGAGCATGCGAACGCTGCGGCACCCAAGTAATCCAAAGAAACATTCGCCAATGGGTTCTTAAAATCACCAGCTATGCTGAAAAATTATTAGCTGGCTTGGATAAACTTGATTGGCCTGAAAAAGTAAAATCAATGCAACGCAATTGGATTGGCAAAAGCGAAGGCTTAATTTTTTCAGCACCGGTAAAGGATTCATCGCTGGTTATCCAAACCTTTTCTGCTCACTTTGAAGCATTTGCTGCTGATACCTTTGTAGTGATTGCGCCGGATCATCCTTTATTAGCTGAACTTCTTGAAGGCACCGATCGCAAAGAAGTAGTACTTGAATTTTGTAAGAAAATTATCGAAGAACGCACTCGTGGTGGCGAAGAAAAAGAGCCGCAAGGTATTTTCACTGGCCGCTATATAGTAGATCCTGTAGGCAATGGCGATTTGCCAATTTGGGTGGCAAGCTTTGCAATAAAAGATTATGGCACCGGGATAGTGAAATGTTCTGCGCATGATGAGCGCGATTTTGCTTTTGCAAAAAAATATAATATAAAACTCAAAGCAGTTTTGTTTCCAGAAGATTCAGAATTAGCCGAGCAAGTGGCTAACTTTAAAGTATGCTACACCGATATGGCCAATGGAATTCTTAAAGAACCTCTTCTTTTCAATGGACGAAAAGGCAGCGAAGTACGCAATGAAATTATTAAATATTGCACTGAAAAAGGCTATGCTGTTCCTAAAGTTTCCTATAAACTGCGCGATTGGATTTTCTCTCGTCAGCGTTATTGGGGCGAGCCGATTCCTTTAATACATTGTACCACCTGCGGCGTTGTGCCTGTTCCTGAGTCGCAATTGCCTGTTGAACTTCCTGAAGTAGAAAAATATCAGCCAACCGGCACTGGAGAATCGCCACTTTCAGCAATTGAATGGTGGGTGAATACGCCGTGCCCACATTGTGGCGCACCGGCAAAACGAGAAACCAATACTATGCCTCAATGGGCAGGATCTTGTTGGTATTTCCTCCGCTATCCAAATCCGCAATTGCAAAACGTTGCTTTTGATAAGGCGGCAATGGATTATTGGTTGCCGGTAGATTTATATGTGGGTGGTGTGGAACATGCAATATTGCATTTGCTCTATGCGCGATTTTATGTAAAAGTTTTGCACGATTTAGGCTTCTTGCCGTTCGATGAACCATTTAGCCATTTATTCAATCAAGGCATGGTTCTTAAACATTCTGAAAAAACAGGCCATGTGGAAAAAATGTCCAAATCAAAAGGGAATGTGGTAAATCCTGATGATATGGTGAACACCTATGGCAGCGATGTGCTCAGAATGTATATGCTCTTTATGGGGCCGCCTGAACTTGACTGTGAATGGCAAGATGCAGGGCTTGAAGGCATTAAACGTTTCTTGAATCGATTCTGGGATTATGTAAACAACCCGGCCAATATTTTGGCAGACGGAGTTGTGGAAGATTCAGTAACGACTCGCCGAGTGCATAGATTCTTAAAAGATTATCAATCGCGCCTTGAGCAATTTAAACCAAATACCGCAATTTCAGCTTTCATGGAATTCATGAATGATGCTTCAGCTGGCCAAATGAAACTCGGCAAAGATTCGCTTGAAAGACTCATAGTTTCACTGTCAGTTATGGCGCCGCATATGGGCAATGAATTAGCAGTTACGTTGCTTGGTAAACCATTAGAACAATGCCCATGGCCAACATATGATCCTGAACTAGCGATTGAGAATCAATTGGTTTTTGCAATCCAAGTGAACGGTAAACTGCGTGGTGATCTTGTTGCGCAACGAGGTGCTGCACAAGAAGATGTTCAGAGCAAAGCGCAGTGGATTATTGAAAAGCATTTAGAAGGCAAAGAGATTGTTAAAATTATTTTTGTTAAAGACCGTTTAATTAACTTTGTGGTAAAATAATTGTATATTGATTCTGACTTTAATTAATAATTACTCAATAACTATAAAGGAATCGTTTATGAAAAAATTATTATTGATGGCTTTGGTTGTTGGTGGGTTTGCAGTTAATGCTCAAGCTCTTGATATGAATGATGTAAACAGTGCAGCTGATAAAGCAAAAAGTGCTGCAATTATTGCTAAAGAGTGGGCAACTTTTAAAGCATGTATGCTTGCAAGCAAATTGAGTGGCAATCAAGCTGAATCGGAAAAAAAATGTTTTACCGATTTAATTGATAGCAAGAATACTCGTATTGCAGAATTGGAAGCAGAAGTTTCTTCATTAAAATCAAAGCAACAGTAAGCAATTAAATTGCGGAGAATGGTATGAACAAAGTAGTATATGCACTCCTTTTTCTTGCTTCATCAATGGCCAATGCGAAAATTGATTTGATTATCAATTTGCAAGTTGATCAGGAAGTTTTTGTTCGCAGAATCTCAACAACTGATGAGGTGATGAACAAAAATTGTGAAGAAGGGAATTTAAAAGTCGAAGTGATGGCCAAAAAGGTTGACACTCAGATTGAAATTGATTTTGTGATCAGTAAAAAAGATAAAACAGGCTTTTTTACACTGGTTTCAAAACCACATATGGTGGTTGATCCAGGAACGCCCGCTTCAATTGAATTAAAAGAAGAAGCGCCGCAAGAGCGATTCCCCGGGTTGAAACAAGTATGTAATTTGCTTGGCGTTCAACCACGCATGGTAGTTAAATCTGCCTTAAAATTAGTGGTTATCGCAAGCAGATAAATTGAACTGTTATGAAAATATAAAAGCCTCAATGCTTAAGATGCATTGAGGCTTTTTGTTTTAGATACTTTTTAAAGTCAGCTTTACTTTTTAACAGCTGCCGTTTGTTGTGTTGCTGTACCGGCAGATCCTGAAGCACTCATAGCTACTGCAAGACGAGCTGCGCTCGGCGCCGCAGCTGTGCCAACAGTATGAATTGGTTCATCTGCATATTCAGCGATTGTTTTTGATACTGCATCTGGTTTTATTAATGCACTCATTTTATAGCGAGGATGAGCTCTAAAATGAGTGATCAATGCTTTTTCGCGCAGAAGTAAGAATGGTGAGTGCGTAATAACTTTGGGCGCACCAGCTGCGAAAGCTACACGCTTTGATGGATACAATAATCCACGATACTCAACTATTGTTCTTAACGGACCACTTTTTTGTGCCAATTCAGTACCAGCATATCTTGGATAAGAGCTGAACGATGTACAAAGTTCATCTTCTAGCTTCGATCTCATAGTCTCTTGTTTTTCTGGTGATAAATACACCACGTAATTGTCGCCCGCATCAAGAAATTGCTGAATTCTTATCGACTTAATATCATACTCAGTCATATTATTTGGATTAATGCGTGCCATACATTGTTCTTGATGAAATTCTAAAGGAGTTTGGCCTATATGTTTTCTATGGGCAGAAGCTCCGTATGATAGGAATAAGCACATAGATTCAGTGTCTCTCTTATAAACTGCGTCTGCAAGTGGTGAGGCGTCAGTGCGCTCGTGATCATTTTCGTATTGCGCAGGAGCGCCAGCTCTTAAAAGAACTCTAACAGCGCTATCGTCGCTTTCATGAATTTCTTTTACGCTTCTGCCATCTGCACTTTTACGTTTTGTTAGATAGACATCTAAAGCTGCCGCACTTACAAAGCTCACTAATGCTCTAGCGCCATGAAGCCCACTTACATCAGCGCCTCTTTTTATAAATTCTTTTAAGACATCTACTGAATATGTATTGCATGTTCCTAAGAATGCAGGTTCACCTTCTTGAAAATTCACTTCGGCGCCATATTCGAATAGAACGTTAACAGCATCAAGCGTATGCGCTGCATTATAGAGTAAAGATCTACCAAATGTGGTATTTGGATCTGCTCCTTCTGCTAATAATGATCTCATTTGAGCAACTCTTGGTTGAGGTTTTTGCGGAACTAGTCTTTGCATTTCTCTTGCTTTGCCGAGCTCATCCTGGAGTTTCATATATTCTTGCACTGTTGTTGCATTGTTTAGTTTTCTTGTTAATTCTTCTTCAAGATCTTGATTGTATGCAAATGATAGATTGTGGCCAAATCCGATACGATCCGATTCTGTTAAATGCCATAGTTCAGCATCTTTTTCTCCCAAACTTTTTAGCTGTTCCCCAGATATGCTCTGTGGAAAGCAATCCGCTACCATAATTAACGTTTTAAGAATAGATTCATAATTGTTTTCAGGATGACGTTCGTTAGGTCGTTCAATTTTCTCCAGTTCGCGATGTTTCTTTAAACGCGAAACGCGACGAATCAGAGGCACTCCAAATTCATCTTCCATATGGGTATCCGCGCCTTGAGCAATATATTTGCACATGAGATCCGTTTCACCGAACCGAGCTTCGATCATGCATCTTTCATTTAAAGAGCCATTTTTTCGTTTTTTTTCAAAATCTCGCCAATCTGAGTTAGGTCTATAAAAAACTCTTTGGCGTTTATGATTAGCGCCAATCCAAGCTCTACTATCGGCAGAGCAAAGCAGGCTATTACGTACCTTCATTTTTTCATCAGCGCCAGCTTCTTTTAAAGCTAAAACTATTTCTTTTCCCAATGCTTTTTCTCGCATTTTAGCAGCAATATCAAGAAGGTTAGTGTGGGGTATTCCAAATACTCTCGCGTTTGGGTTTGCTCCTGCTGCGAGTGTCGCTTTAAATTGTGCTAACATGAGCTCTTTCATGGGAAGAGCAGCGGTTAACTTTTCTCTTTGTATGAGCTTCCATAGTTGAGCATCTAATGAACCAAGTCTTACTAATTCATTAACATTTTCGTGCGCAATTTTATCTGCAGCTTCTTTGAGCAAGCTCATTATTGCGGCATATTTTTGTGCTAGACTTTGTTTTACACATAAAACTTGTTGGCAAGCAATCAAGCGAATAAGTGGGATTCCATATTCATCGCATATAGTAGCTCGTGCGCCACGTGCAAGACACTCTTTTACTTTTTCGTGATCACCACTTAATGCAGCATAAACAAGTTGTTGATTAATCGACGCATGTTCATAAAAGGCAAAAAATTGATTATTGCACGCGATATAGTCATTAGGTTCTATAAGCTCCCAAGGAACCAAAACTTTGTTGGGCTCAATAAGTTGAGCAGGCTTAGACTGTTTCAGAGTTGCAGGAGCATTAAGTGGTTTATAGTTTCCAGCTGAACCATAGTGAGGTGGTTCAGTTTTTTGATTTTGAAGAGCAGTCATACCAAAAAGAGGTAAACTCATTGTACTCATTAATAAAAGACTTATTAGTCTCAATCGTTTCATAAAAGCGTCCTCCATAAGACTGATTTATATCAAGTTATTATTGTGAATTTTATTTTTACTCTTAGTTTTGAGGCATTGTTGGGGCGTAATATACAGGGGGTTGATAGTAATAAGGTTGCATTGGCATCGGCGCCATTGCTGAGCCATACTGCATTGAATGTAAAACGGGCTGTTGTTGCTGTTGAAAATAGCCTTGCCCAGCAAATGGCTGCGATTGCACTGGCCTAAAATCTGTATAGCTCAAAAGAGGCATGGTCGAAGTTGTACCATCTGGGTTTTGAACAGTTATCACAGGATATTGAGGAGGAGCCATTTGATAAGGCTGCGCTTGCGCAATTGGAGCTGGAGCCATGTACATTACAGGAGCAGTATTCATAACTACTTGAGATGCTGCGGCATTCGCTAAAGTTTGAGCGTGCGCTTGAGCTAAGCGTTGTTCCTCAGCGGCTTTTTTCTCTCGTGCTCCTTCATACTCATCGTGCGCAGCGTCAATGATCTGATTAGCTCGCTCTTCAAAGAGATTATATATTTTTGAGCCATTAAGCGTGGTAATATCTTGCACCATAACTTTTGCAAGGTCAATGAGCTGTTGCTTAACTTGATTTGGATTAACAATTTCTGGATCTTGTGCAAACATATGATCTATATATGAATTCATATCATTTAAAAAATCAGCTCTATTTTGAGCGCTTTCGCGTTGTATTTCTTCTTTAGATTTTTTAACTGCATCAAGTTTTACTGATGCATTGAAAGGAGTTGGCTCAGCAGGAGCTTGCTGAACTGGTTGGGCTTGCGCAGCAATTAAAGATACTGTTGCTTCTAAAGTTTGTGGCGCTGAATGAGTCGCCACCGGAGCAGTTGTAGTAGCTCCCGTGCGTTGGTTTTGATTGAAAGGCGCTTTATGAGTTTCTGCTTGGTGTACTGCAGTTGTTACAATAAGAGTTTGAGTAGCCTTATTTGCTTTATTATGATAAGGCTGCAATCTTGCTTTGTTTCCCATGCATACGAGCTCTCCACTCATCAATAAACTTAAAGCCAGTAAATAGTAATTTCGAAATTGTGCCATTCTCGTATCCTAAAATATCGATGTTAATTATGCATATCAATTATTTTGCTTTATTAAATAAGTTATTAAGACTGTCTTTCAATGATGGTGAAATACCTTTAGTTTTTCCTTTTAAGGCATCTTTCATTTTGGTGAGCTCTTTTACAGCTTTCACATCTTCTGAGTTCGTACTTTTGAGCAGTTTATCAGCATTATAGCCATGGTGCGAATAGTAATTCACTAGATTTTGGGCATTATTTAAGTATTGAGTCTTAATTCCTTTTGCGGATGAAGAAACTTGCGCAACAAGCTTTTCAACTTCCTCTTTACTCGTTGCTGGAACAGATGCAGCGGCACCATGAGATGCTTGAACTTCAACTTCATGTTGTTGTGTCTGGACTGTTGCAGCAGCTAATAACACTGCAGCGCTTACGTTGTGAGTAGCGGAAGATGTGGCTGTTGGTTCAGCTTCCGATTTGTTGCCTATTGAATGTGAAAATGTATTCCATTTTTTGAATGATTTCTTAAGAGCTTGAGTCTTCAGGATATCATTAAGCTTTTGTGCTGCAATTTCATTTCGCTTTTGAGCTAAAAGAGCATCAGCTTTGATCTTAAATGAATCAAGTGCAGGTGCATAATCATCTTCAGCTATATAGCCTTTCATTGATATTGCTAGTAATTCTGCTCTTAAGGCATCCTTTGTGTTTTTATGGCCTTGTTTTTCCAGTGATCCTAAAATATGATCGGCATACGCTTCTCTTTCTTCTTTCAGCTTGTGCTTATAGTTGATAGGTGCAGCTACTGGCATTGGCGCTTCATGAATTGTAGGAAGAGGTTGAGTTACACCTTGAACAGCCTCGTGCTCTTGACCAGCATCATCTTCATTTACGGCCACATCGCCACCGGCATCTGCGGCATTAGCATCAGCTTGCTGTGCGCGTCGGTAATGAAAATCTTCTTCATGTGCCCAATCCAAAAGTTTCTTTTTATCTGCGCCTTCATGACAATTCACAATTGATTGTGCTAGGCTTCGCATTGCAGCTGAAGCGGTTGCCTGTATCAATATACGCATTTTGTTATTTATAAGCTGTTGCATTTCCGGTGAACGAATCAAATCATGCGTGCTTATCTTTATTTTCATAAATCTATCTGGTTTTGAGACTACTTTTTCATAACGAGCACTCATTTTTGATGGGTCATCCAACAATCTTTCAACTGATTGGAGATCATTAGCTAAGATGGCACGCTGTAAATCTGTTTGTCCTTTTTCACCTGGCACAATTTCGTAATCATAAACGGTACCCTCAACACTCGTTGCTTGTTTTTTAAGCGGAGCGAACATGAGCTTTTTGCTTTCAAAGCTTTGTACGAACATTTCGAACGCTGATTTTTGCTGAACTGCAGGTACTTCTTTAGTTGTTTTGACCTCTGCATCTTTGTGTTGAGCTTGAACTGGTTGCGCAGCAGATACTGTCTTGCCCGCTAATCCAGCAGCCGCATTGTTATCTGCCGTTGTATCAGAAGCATCAGCCCACGAAACGCCTGGTGCGAGTGAAGGTTTAAAGGTGATTGGTTCTGTCGCTAGCAATGGCTCAGGCTCATCTAAGGCTTTTCGATCAGCATTTGATGCAGTAGTAGCAGCAGTTGCTTGCAATTTTTGTTGATAGTTTACAGGAAAGAAAATAACCGCACCAAGCTCCATCCTTTTGCGATCCACAAAATCGCTTAAGAGCCTCAAGCCTTTAAAATGATTTTCATATTTATCAAGTTTTTGTTTTTCAAGTCTTAATGGACCACCTATTCTATAGAGATCAATTATTTTTTCGATTTGAGATTCAAACTTCTCAATTATCGAGTGATTTGGAACAGAATTTTCTAGATTTAATACTAAATCAGCATACACAGATTCGAGTTCTGCGCGTACACCTTTTATCAGGTCTGCTTCGCACTCTTGCAGTAATTGAGTTCGTTTAGTGGGATCAAGAGCAGGCAATGGCTGCGTTTTTTTTGTTTGAAGCCTTTCTATCACACCGGCAGCGATTTTTCTGAACAATGGCATGTTAGATTTTATAGCAGCTTCAATGATGCTTCTTGCTTCTCCTAATATTTGCTTTTTATAGCTCGTATTGCGCGGATTATGAGCCATTTTTAGTTCAGTCTGTTTTCTTGCTTCTTGTTTTGCTTTCACCATTGCTGAAGCTTGTTGCTCGAACTCGTCGATTATGGCATTAACATCAGTATCGGCTGAAATACTTTCTGCATAGTTTTTTTTCAAATCAACTAATGCTTGATGCATTGGATGAGTTTTCTTAATTTGTAACTCTTTCTCAATGAATTTTCTAGCTGAGTTGTTGAACCGATCCTGATTAAGAGTCAGTTTTTGATGAGCTTTATCTTGCGTAATCTTGAATGCTCGATTTATCAATTGCGTTTCACGTTGCAAATGAGGTGTTTTATATGTGCCTCTTTTCTGTGCGCTTTCATCGGCAAAATCAACCGATAATCCTCGAGCCTTCTTAGTTAGTTGTTCAGTTATTTGCTTAAGGATTGTTTGAGCTTCGGCTTTGAATGTATCCAATGGCATATTCAAAGAAAGCTTATCTAGATGTGCAATAACTTGAGCTTTAACTGTTTCAGGCTCATTGGCAAGCAAATCTTCAACGAAGTATTTTTTATCTAAGTCATCAGCGAATTGAGGGATTGTATTCCTTTGGTCGCGACGATCTGGTGAACGTTCAAACCCTCGCACTGTTTTTCCGGTGCTTCTGTTATCAGTTGCCTGTTCTGTTTTAAATTTCTTATCAGGGTGAGTGGTAACAGAATATGCACTTGCCATTCGAGTAGTTGCGCTACTACCCGATAGTCCGAAAGATTCTTGTAATGCAGTCAAATCAGCGGTTTGGCTTGAGGCCGCAGACCCATTATTGCCAGTTTTAAGTGGGCTCAGACTCGCGATCGGGTTGCGGTCGCGTGTTGCAGAGGAACTGTCAAGGCCTTTTTTAAGTGAAGTTGCCAATCTTGATAAGTTAGAATCTATTTGCGAATCTATTGATTGGTAAAATCTCTCAACATGGTTTGCCACAATTTCTTTGAACTGTTCAAAAGGTACTTCTTGATTTTCGTTCATTAATTGAGTGAGTTGCTCGGTAAGTTCAGCTTTTTGCGCATGCGAAAGAACTGTTCGACTTGCTTTTGGTTGGCGAACAGCTTCTTTAATACAAGATATTCTTTGGTATTGATGCTCGTGGCGAATAGAGCTTTTGCATAATTCAATAGCTTTGTGTTCAAAATCGGCTAATTCTGCTTCAAAATTCTCTTGAACGATTTGATGATTTATCGGTTTCTCAGCCAATTTTTTAAGATCATTCTTCAGTTTTTGTTTATCAGTAATTAAGGTTTGATGCTGAGCTTCTACCGCTAATGCTATTGAACTTAGTTTAGACTGGTATTCTTTCAGTAAAGCAGCTGCATCTTGTTCGGATGCAGAAGGAGCAGCTTGCTTGTGTGGTTGCATTGTCGCAGTTGCTGCAGACATTCCGAGGAATTTTCGCAATGCATGAGATTGATCCATTGCGTTTGATGGAATAGCTTTCTGTCTAGATTGTATAAGTTCAATAAGATTTTGTCTGAAAGCTTCTACTTGAAGGACAAAATTATCTTTTGTGATTTGTACACTCATTGCTTGTTGTACAAGATTCAAAAGCTCTGCGTGGATTATTTTCCAATTATCATTGCTTAAATACATGCGATTCTGAAGAATTATTGCTTTGATCGTGTCTTTAAACTGTTGTGGATAATCTGTCGTAGCTGTTTGAGGCTGAGCAGCAGTTGAGTGCGCTTGCTGCATTTGCTGAGTTGCTTCCGCCGCCAATTTAGCATCAGCGGTGTTTCGAGCATCAGACATCCCAAGAGCACGCTTAAGAGCAGCTGCTTGATTGACTAAATCCGAAGCAGCCGGAGTGCCTACCGACGGTTGAGCTTGAGATTGCTCCATTTGGGCTGCTGGTACATCAACATTTGAGCTTGCGTCCATAATTCCAAGTATGCCAAGCATTTTGTTGAGTCCCTCAGTTTGGATTAGATCAACTGCTGGTTGGGTTGGAGCTGGTGCGGAATGAGATCCGATGCCAAGATGTTTCTTAGCTAAATCTTCTAATTGTTGGTTTGAATAAGCAGTGGTTGCCGGTGCCGTTGATGCAGCTTGCGTGATAAAAGGAGTTGCCTCAATCTTTGGCGGTTGCTCAGCAGGCACAGGTTGTTGCGGTGCAAGAGCTTGAGATGGCGTAGATTCTGCAACAGGTTCTGCTTGTTTTGCTTTTTCATCAGCTTCGCGCTGGGCTTGTTCTTTGCGGTATGCATCAATCATTTCTTGAGCCTTAGCTTTGAAAGCTTCAAATTGAGCTTCAGCATTAGCTTTGCCGTGTGGTGTGAATTCGGGTATGAGCTTTGAAATCGAATATTTAAGCAATCTATTTTGGGTAATGTCTTTTATTGGAGCTAAGAGAGTTCTCAACAACATTATACAACGCCCGCCAAATTCAGCGATAGCATTTTCATCTTCTATCCTTATAGCTGCAACGATTTTGCTTGCTTCTTCTTGGAACGCCAATAATTGAGCCGCATAATTGTCTTTTGTTATTTTCTCAGTTGGCAGTATAGCCTGCAATCGAACTTTTAAGGCATCTTTAGCTATGAGTTCTTGATCTGTTTTTTGTTTCATGAAATCGAGTAAACCATAAATGAATTTATCTCTTTCCAATACAAAGAGGTCTTGATAGTTGGTGAGATCTGGTTTCGGTTCTGCTTTTGCAGCAGATTGCGTTGATGATTCTTGTTGCGCTTTTGCAAAATAAGCATCGATCTCAGATTTAACGTGCTCATTAAATATTTTTTCTAGATCAAACGTATCTATTTTGAGACCAGCCACTATTGATGCGGTTTTGATAACGAGCGTTTCAGGGAATTTGCGTCTAACTTGCGATTTGCTATACTTGCGCGCTTTGTCGACTAATGATTCACAAATCCATTGAGTGATGAGGGTGTTAGCTTTGCCTTTAAATATACTCAAGATTACTGCAAAGTTACTCTGAGATATCTTTCCTTGTTCTTCAAGAGCTAACGAATTCAGTCTTGCAACGACTGAAGCTTTGGGATGCATGCGTTGGAGTTCAGCGTAGTGATTATGGGCTTCTCTCAAAAATTGAACAGGGCATGCCCATACAGCAATACGATTGTTGGCTTCTGCTTTATATATATCTAATTGTTGCGTGAAGTTATTTTGAGTGAGATCTTTTTGAAGATGCTGAGCTAATTCATTTAACCCGGGAAGTAAAACATCGGGGTGCATACGTTTGAATGTGGCAAGATGTTTTTCTACTTCTGATGCAAATGATTGCTGAAGGCGTAGCGCCACTTCAGGGCCTATTAAATTATCTGCTGCTCCTTTAAATATACGCAGATTTGCTTCAAAATTTTGCGGTGTTAAGTGTACTTGTAGAGTTCGAATTGTGCTATTCAATTTTTCAATAACTGGTGAGTTAGGGTAAGCGCGCGCAAACTCAGCAAAATATTCCCTAGCTTTCGTTAAAAGCTGATAACAAAGAGTCTGATATTGTGAGATCTTTTCTCTTTTTTGTTTTTTAAGATGTTCAACCACTTGAGTGCGTGAGTTAACGTGATTCCAAATTGTAGTTTTTAACAATTCAAATTGTTCATCAGAATTAAGCTGGTCTGTAGGAATATTTTTTATTAATACGTGAAACAGCTTTTTGGTGCTTTTTTTAACTGCATCAAATTGAGGATAAGGGATGAAGCATTCATCAATGAAGGCAAAAACTCCTTTTTCAAAATTATCTCTTTGTATTGCGATCTCTTGCTGTCTAGCCATAGCTTGGGCTGCATTTAAGAAGTTAGCCAAAATTTGCTCTATATTTATATTGTTAACAAGCGGTTTGTGGTTGTTTGCAATAGTTAATAATCGTGCTTGTAATTCTTTATCAGGTTGCAGTTCAATAAATTTATTCGCTTTATTTATAAACTCTTGCTGTGCTTGTGCGATCGCAAGAAATTGAGCTCTTGTAGTAATATCAGTAAGACGTTGCGCGAAGTTATATTGCGTAAGGCCGTTAGTGGCAGCTTCAAGTTCAGGAGTTAAGATGGCTAAGTTCTTCACGTTTAAATTGATTCTTGATTTGGCACAAAATTCGTTTAATTGATCAATAAATGTTTGTACAATATCAATTGCGTGTTGCATCACTGATTGAGTATTCGTTGGTGCAACTAAGCTTTGCGATTGTGCTTGATTAAAAACG
>Ga0366819_10161_pt1 | contig 35258 bp, 33 predicted proteins | sample TotcelFGM3001N15_FD_207091 | JGI IMG/M metagenome (GOLD analysis project Ga0366819, IMG submission 207091) | Enriched cells from coal bed in the Powder River Basin, Montana, United States - Total cells FGM rep3 HSBNCT.FGM.300.1.N15 ... | reverse complement strand
AACCGCATCCGGTAGACCGGGAATGAGATAAAACAAAATAAAGACTCCAAGCCCTAAAAGGATAAAAATTATGCGTTTATAATCAATCGTCAGCTTTTTGGGCGCAAGTTTGATTTCTTCGGGCATCTCCGGCAGACCGGCGCCTACGGGCATTTTCTTAATATCTTCGGCCATGACAGCTCACTCCTTTTATGTACAGGGGCGGGGGCGCAACTCACTCGCCCAGCACCAGTTTGGAGATTTCCGTAAACAGATCGCTGAGCCTGATCATCCCGGCCACCTTGCTGTCCTGGATCACCGGCATCATGCCGACGTTCTCCTTGATCATCAGGAAGACGGCCTTGGCAATGGGGTCGCTGCCCTGAATGGTGACCTTGATGGAACTCATGACTTCGCTCACCGGTTTTTGGGACGCTTCCTTCAGGCCGGGCCCAAAGAGATCACCCATGAGCAAAGCCAGATTGGGGTCTGATTTGACCAGCGCGGTCTCATGCATGAACCGCGGCTCCAGCCCCTTGATGATGTCGCGTAGGGTCAACATGCCCATGAGCTGGTATTTCTCGTCAAAAACCAGGACCGCCCGGGGCTCAAAGGATCCCTCAAACTTGATGGCCGCTTCCCGGACGATGGCCATGGCCTGACGGAGGGTGAACCAGTAGGGGATGTGGGGGTAATCTTCCAGGGGAATCATCAATTCCTTAACTCTTTTGGTGTTTGACATGGAAACCTCCGATTAATTGAGTTTTCAAAAGGGCTTTCCCAGAGATTCCTGCAGGCCCGGGCCTGGAGCCTTGCATCGCTGGGTCGTCCATGCTGGCGGAGCAGCGGACCTCGATAGTGAGGGTGATGGATGGGAACAATTCACCCTAAGCCAACCCCTCCATGGCAGAACTGAAGGGGGAACAATCGGGAATGCCCGTTTCAGGGGCTATTTCCCTCAGAACTCACGGTTCAGAAAGAGAACGCTATCGCTCAGAGAGGAAAAGGAAAGAACCGAACTTCCCTTTTCCCGGCAAGCCGACCATTCCTCATTGAGGAAACCTTTCGGGTCCGCCCCGGCAGCTCGGGGGTTGGTTTGGCTTGGTGTATACGATACTTGTTGGTGTTAGGCTTGGGGCAGAGAGGTGGGGTCGTGCGCGAGGTATTTAAGATAGGAGTGGACCAACATCCATGCGGACTTAATCAACTGGTGACTTGGTTTGGGCAGCATTGTCATTCCTTGAAAACACGGAACCTGGGAGGCTTTATCCCAGGGACCCCGGCCATCTGAGTTTATGGGGACATCTGGCTCTCTTTTCCCGCCTCGCGACGGGTTCGGCTTTATATGGGAATTTCGGTTGTCGCCTTGCACCGCGGCGTTGTCCATGCTGCCGCAGCAGTTAATATGGGAGACATAGCATAGGGGATATTAAATTTCTGTTAAAATACAGGGGGAGGCCGTTAATTTTTTGTTAAGATGGGACGTTTTGAGCCTGAAAGAAAATGGGGGAGGCGTTGGCCGTTTTCCCCTTGACTTACCCTGAGGAAGATAAAATACTTTTGCTTAAATTTGGATCAAAATCGGAATTTATGGGAGGATTTTATGTCTTATGAGAAGATAGTGAAAGATTTGATGATCCCCTTAGAGGATTACCCGCATGTCCCGTATTGGTTCACCCTGAACCAGGCGGTGATTATTGTCCGGGAAGCGGCGATAAAATTTGAGGGATCATTCGAACCCCGGGCCGTGCTGGTTTTTGATGAAAAATATGGGCTTCTCGGCATCTTAACCCTGAAAGACATCGTCCGGGGACTGGAAAGCGATATTTTGGGAGAACATGGAGGGGCGGCGCTATCCTGGCAGGACCTGGTAGGACCTGAATTAAAGAAACAGGCCCAAAAGCAGGTGAGCGAAGTCATGAGTCCCTTTAAGGTCACCGTGGCCGGCAGCGATTCTTTGGTAAAAGCTCTTTCTTTGATGCTCCAGGAAAACGTCGAAAGGATACCTGTGCTGGAGGACAACAAAGTGGCCGGATTGATTCGCCTGGCCGATTTGTTCAAGGAGATTTCCGGGACCCTGCTCTTGTCGGAAACCCGCTAATTTGGAAGTGAGAATGGAAGAAATACCTTGACGAGGAGGTCTTGGGTCTGCCAATCAGAACCGATTTCTCTTGACTTCCTGGTTTTTCTTATGATACAAGCACGTTACCTTTATAACAATCCTGGTTTATGAGTATAATTGCAATTCTCACCGTTTCTATTTAACTCCTACCAGAGTTGGTATAACTATCCCCGGCCACCTGACATGAAAGCAATTCTCGGTAATGAAGTACAACCGTTCAAACGTGACCCCTGGAAGATCGCCTGAACTTCTCCTAATCCTTTTGTCACAATTCATAAATATTTGATTTTCATGCAGATATAACAGACTTTCCTCCTGAAACTGGGGGAAGGTGCTCGTTATATGGTTATTCGGTATCCTCGTTGCTCTTCATGGGATTATCCGATCTTTTTGGCCCTCTAAATCATCTCCTCTATGCTGAGGTCTTTTGCAAAAACCGAGAGAGGAGCAATCGGGGGGACATATTCAAGAATAAGGCAAACTCCTTATTTTTCCTTGCGTTATTTACAGGCAACCCGTAGGGAGACGTTCCAATGAAGGAGAGTTATTGCGGCTTATGTGAAAATTGCCCGGTGGACATACCAGATTTTTTAAAGGCCATCACCAAAGTCAGGGAATATTTTGACCAGATCCCGGTCATCTGGTGGGTTCACTGTTTTCCAGGGGATGAAGGTTTTTCTTTCCCTGAATTTTGCAAAGGTCTTGACTGGTTTCTCAGCCACGAATGCCTGGGTTGCAAGGGAGGGGGAGGCCCAAAGGAATGTCCCGTCCGCCTCTGCGCCATAACGCGGCAAGTGCCACATTGTTTGGAATGTCAAGACATTGAGACCTGCGAACATTATAACATCATTATCAAAAAATCTTCAGGAAAGATATGTTAATTACATCGCTATCTCCTAATAAATAATATGATTCGTAACTCATTAGAATGGTTCGGTTTATGTTTAATAAGAAAACGTTAAAGGTTACAACAATAATTTGCTTAATTCTAACTTTAAGCACTGTTATTTTTGTTACCAGGCATGGTCAATATTATTATCAATCGGTTTATCGGGAATTTTATTTTATTCCCTTGATCCTGGCAGCATTTTGGTTTGGATTGCGAGGCGCCTTGCTGGCGTCTTGTAGTATCACCTTGTTTTATTTGGCGTTCATCTGGATGTTTTGGCAGGGACTTTCAGCAGAAAAAGTTAACACTTTCATAGAAATCATTTTTTTGAATGGTATGGCCCTTATCCTGGGCCTTCTCAGGGAGCGTGAATACCGGGAGCGCCGCCGCACCCAGAAAATGGAGAACCTTGCGATTATAGGTAAGACAGTTTCCGGGCTTGCTCATGACATGAAAATACCCCTCGTGGCTATCGCCGGTTTTTCCCGCCGCATCCTGAAAAAACTGGAGGCAGATGATCCCCATCGGGAGAAGGTGACCATCATATATCAGGAGGCGCAACGGCTGGAAAACATGGTCAAGGATATGCTGGAATATGCCCGCCCGTTAAACCTGCGCCTCTCCCCTGCAGATATGAACGGCATAATTCAGGAGAGCATTGCCATTGTGAAGGCGATGGCTGGGGAAAAACAGATAACCATTGAAAGCAGACTCTCTTCGAATATTTCCCCCGTTGATTTAGACCCCATGAAGATGAAGCAGGTGTTCATTAACTTGTTGACCAATGCAGTTCAGGCTTCTCCTCCGGGAGAATCCGTATTCATAAGTTCTGTCAGCGAAGAAGAAAGGACCATAATCGATATCACCGACCATGGGCCCGGCATCTCGGCGGACCAGAAAGAGAATATCTTTACCCCCTTTTTTACCACGAAAAAAGAAGGGATCGGGCTGGGCCTGATCATGGTGAAAAACATCGTTTCCGCCCATGGTGGAGAGGTGCAATTTTTTGACAATTCTCCTCCAGAAACTGGCGTCACTTTTCGAGTTATCTTGCCCAAGGACTCCGGAGTGATGTCTTCATCGATAAAGAAGTAGAAGAACTATGCCGGTTCCCATCTTAACCGATCTCGTAATTATATTCGGCCTCTCGATAGTGGTCCTCTTCATCTGCCACCAGCTCCGAGTGCCGGTGACGGTGGGGTTTATCCTCACCGGGATTCTGGCCGGGCCCCATCTGCTGGGTTTAATCAAGGCCATACACGAAGTAGAAATTCTGGCGGAGATCGGGGTCATTTTATTACTCTTCACCATTGGGGTGGAATTTTCCTTCGCCAATCTTCTCCAGATCAGACAATCGGTGCTGGTAGCCGGACCCATCCAGGTAGCGGCCACCTGTCTGGCCGGGCTGTTACTGGCCCTGCAGGTCGGCAAGACCATGGGCGAGGCAGTGTTCATCGGCTTTTTGGTGTCCCTGAGTAGTACCGCCATAGTCCTCAAACTCCTCCAGGAAAGGGCCGAAGTTGACACCCCCCACGGCCGCACCAGCCTGGGCATATTGATTTTTCAGGACATCATCATCGTGCCCATGATGCTCTTGGTCCCCTTGCTGGCCGGGGCCTCGGAAAATATCGGAGTTTCTTTTCTCATATTGTTGGCCAAAGGGGTGATCATCATTGCGCTGGTCATCGCCAGCGCCAAGTGGGTGGTGCCCCACGTCCTCTACCAGATCGCCCGCACCGGGAACCGAGAACTCTTCCTGTTGTCTATTGTGCTGATCTGCACCGCGGTAGCCTGGCTGACAGCCCAGGCCGGCCTCTCCCTGGCCCTGGGGGCCTTTCTGGCGGGGTTGATCGTCTCCGAAACCGAATACAGCCATCAGGCCCTGGGCAATATTCTGCCGTTTCGAGATGTCTTTGCCAGTTTCTTTTTCATCTCCATCGGCATGTTGCTGGATGTGGACTTTCTCCTCAAGAATCCGGGGATCATCGCCCTGCTTACCCTGGGGGTGTTACTGGTCAAAGCCATCCTGGCCGGTTCCGCCGCCTTGTTCCTGAAATTTCCCCTGCGTACCGCAGTTCTTGTCGGCCTGGCCCTCTGCCAGGTAGGGGAATTCTCCTTCATCCTCTCCAAGGTGGGGCAGAGCCAGGGGTTATTTTCGGGTGACAGTTATCAACTCTTCCTGGATGTGACCATCATTACCATGGTGGCCACCCCCCTGATGATGGCTCTGGCGCCCCGGGCCGCGGATTTTATCCTGCGCTTGCCGCTGCCCCAAAGGTTGAAACTCGGGGCGCATCTATCGGAGGAAATTGACAAATCAATCCCCGGAGACCACCTGATCATTGTCGGTTTTGGGGTGAGCGGGCGCAATCTGGCCCGGGCCGCCAAAACGGGGGGAATTCCCTATGTCATCATTGAAATGAATCCGGAAACGGTCAGACGGGAAAGGGAAAGCGGAGAACCGATTTTTTATGGCGACGCCACCCAGGAAGAAATCTTGAAACACGCTAATATCAAAGAGGCCAGGGTTATCGTGGTAGTCATCAACGACCCGGCCGCCACCCGGCGGATTGTCAGCCTGGCCCGCAGCCTCAATCCCCGGGCTTATATCATCGTGCGCACCCGCTATCTCCAGGAATTGCAGTCCTTGTTTGAACTGGGTGCGGATGACGTCGTGCCCGAAGAGTTTGAAACCTCGGTGGAGATTTTCACCCTGGTCTTGAGGAAATACCTGGTGGCCAAAGAAGAGATCGAAAGATTTGTCACCCAAGTGCGGGCCGACGGCTACCTGGTTTTGCGAGGTATCTCTCGGGAGTCGGATTCTTTCAGCGACGGTGTCCGACACCTGCATGACTTCGCGATCAGCACCTTTCGCTTGAGCGAACGGGCTCCCCTGGCGGGCAAATCCCTGGCCCAGGTGGAGTTACGCAAGAAATACGGGGTGACGGTCCTGGCCATCCGGCGCGATTCCCAGATGCTGCCTAATCCGGAACCGGATATGCAGCTTTTGCGCAACGATCTCTTGATAGTCATGGGGACTCCCGAGAATCTTAGCAACTCCAATTGGTTATTTAAAGATCCGGAGGTCACGGCATGAATCCTTTAAAAATTGCCATGGTGATTGGCGCCTTTCTGGGATTAAAGCGCGTCTGTCCCATATGCAAAAAGGTTCAAATTGTCTCTTCGGATAAAAGGCAGGATACAGTGCCCTGCAAGTTCTGCGGCGCTGATCTCCCGCCGAAAAACTGAACAGAGAAGTCAATGCAAGTATGGGATATTCAAAGACCGGGGAACATATTCCGAGATCCTGCCTACGAGAAAGGTCCGATAGTTTGTCGGTTTGGAAACTAACCGGGTTGAAACCGCTTCTTTGGAGCATTATTAGGAGGGTGGAGCATGATGACGCGGCCTTATCCTTTTACCCGCATTCTTATTCCCTATGACGGTAGCCCGTCGGCGAAAAAGGCCCTGGAGTGGGCGGCCCATCTGGCCCGTGCCGAAAGAGATGAGGTGGAGCAGATCACTTTGCTTCGGGTGATCGGCGGCAGCTATCTGGCCCGGCACATCCAGAATGTGGACCTGCGCGTGACCCGCATGGACCAGGTTGCAGCCTGGCGCAGGATGCGACAGCACCATCTCGATCACGAGATCTTGCCGCTCTTGGAGGAAGGCAAGCGATCCTTACAAGAGAAAGGAGTAGTGGCTCCCATTGAGACCCGGGTCGCCGAGGGTAAAATCGGGGAAGAAATCATCGGTCTGGCCGGGGAGGAGGGGTATAACACTATCGTGATAGGGCGGCGGGGATTGTCCCCGGTAAAGGGGCTGCTCCTGGGAAGCGTGACCCGCCAGGTCCTGTCTCTGGCTCGGAAAATGACCGTTTTCGTGGTAGGCCAGGAAGTAGCCTTCAACCCCGCCAGTCCCATTTTTCCGCTGATGTTGCCGGTGGACGGCTCGGAGCCGAGCCTGGCAGCGGTTCGCCAGGGAGCTACACTGGCTCAGACCTTCAAGGACAGCACCCCGGAGCTTACCCTGCTCCACGTTATTGATTTTGTCTTACTTGATATAGCCTATGCTGAAGGAAACGCACTGTTAATAGAGGAAGGGGTGAAAACTTTGGCAACCAGCCGTCGCATCCTCGAAGAGGCTGGCCTTCAGGATATGGTGGCCGAAAAATTTCTGGCCGGACATCCGCCGCGAGTGATCGCCGAGGAAGCGGAAGAGGGCCATTATGTCCTGATCCTGATGGGGGCCAGGGGGTTATCTTCCTTGAAACGGCTGGTCCTGGGCAGCGTCTCCAGCGAGGTCCTGCACGGGATCTCGAAATCCATCGTGGGGATTGTTTATCTCTGAGGCCCACCGAGGTAAGGAGGAATGGGACATGAAAATCGCCACTCTGACGATGAACCCGGCCATCGACAAGAGTTCCGCCGTAACTCAGGTCGTGGCCGAATGGAAGCTTAGGTGCGAACCTCCTGAATATGAACCGGGTGGGGGAGGTATCAATGTCTCCCGGGCCATTCAGAAACTGGGCGGGGAGTCTGCGGCTTTCTATGCCGCAGGCGGGTTAGCGGGCCGGATGCTCAGCGATTTGTTAGATAGGGAAGGTTTGCAGCATCGGGCCATGAGCATCGCCGGGGTCACCCGGGAAAATTTTACCGTCCTGGAAAAATCCACCGGCCGGCAATACCGCTTCGGTATGCCGGGACCGACGCTCAACGAAGCGGAGTGGCGGCAATGTCTGGAAAAAATCTCCGGTCTTCTGCCCCAGGCCGATTACCTGGTGGCCAGTGGGCGCCTGCCTCCAGGGGTGCCGGCGAATTTTTACGGGCGGTTGGCCAAATTGGCCAGGGAACATAACACCCGGCTAATTGTCGACACTTCCGGGGAGCCCCTGCGCCTGGCGGTGGCGGAGGGGGTTTTCTTGATCAAACCCAATTTGCGGGAGTTCGCCGAACTTATGGGCCGCGAATCGGTGGACGGGCTGGAGGAGGAGCGCCTGGCCCGGGAACTGGTATCGGCCAATAAGTGCGAGGTGGTGGTGGTTTCCCTGGGAGCCGCAGGGGTTTTGGTGGCTTCCGCCGAGGGCGCCGAGCGGGTGCGGGCGCCCCTGGTCCCCATAATCAGCAAGGTCGGGGCGGGCGACAGCACTGTGGCGGGCATAGTCCTCGCCCTGGCCCGGGGCCAGTCTTGGCGGGAGGCCGTCCGCTTCGGCGTAGCCGCAGGAGCGGCCGCGGTCATGACCCCGGGAACCGAACTCTGCCGTCGGGAAGACGTGGAAAGGTTGTATGAACAACTCATGAAAAGAGGCTCATCATAACAAATCCCCCCGAGTCTTGCATATTGAAGACTACTGTCCGCTCATCGGCGCTGAGGCGGTGGAGCGCATCCTGAAAAAGGCCAAACCCTTGCAGGATCTTCACGTGGTCAATGTCAACTCCACCTACTACGGGGGCGAGGTGGCGGAGCTTCTGGGGTCCATGCCCATTCTGATGAACAGCGTCGGTATCAAAACCGGTTGACGGGTGATTATCTCCGAAACACGACACTATCAGGGAATGGACGATGATTCGGCCATAAGGAGGGACCATGAACTGGTACCAGATTGAGATAAATCAAATATTATCAGAACTTGACAGCTCGGAGCACGGTCTCACCGCCGCCGAGGCCGGGGAGCGCTTGCAGCGGGTTGGGCCCAACAAACTGGCCGAAGGGCGGGGGATCAGCCGTCTGCAAATTCTGCTCCACCAGTTCAAAAGCCCCTTGATCTATATCCTCCTCATCGCCGCGGTGGTGACCGCCTTCCTGCAAGAGTACAAGGATACCGGGGTGATCCTGGCGATTTTATTGATAAACGCTATCGTCGGCTACATCCAGGAGTACAAGGCCGAGAAGAACGTCCGGGCCCTCAAAAGTATGGTGGTAGCCAGGGCCCGGGTACTCCGGGACGGTAAAGAGATCGAGATCAACGGCGAAGAAGTGGTGCCCGGAGACATCGTCTTGCTGGCCTCCGGGGGGCGGGTGCCGGCGGACGTCAGACTTATCAAGACCATCGAGTTAAGGGCTGATGAGTCCATGCTTACCGGGGAATCCGTCCCGGCGGAGAAGGCGAGTGCGGCCATCCCCGAGGACAACCTTACCCCCGGCGATCAGCGCAACATCGCCTTCATGGGTACGGTGGTGGTCAATGGGCGGGCCAAAGGGGTCGTGGTGGCCACCGGCTCCCGAACGGTCTTGGGCCACATTGCCACAGATGTCCAGGAGATCGGGGTTACCAAATCACCCCTCCAGGAAAAGATCGACCGGTTCGCCAACAACATCGGCATCATCATCATGGTGGCTTCGGCGTTGCTGTTCCTCATCGGCATCCTGGTGGGGATCAGCGCCCAGGACATGTTCATGACCGCGGTGGCGGCTGCGGTGGCCGCCATACCCGAAGGGCTGCCCATCGTGGTGACCATCACCCTGGCCATCGGCGTGGCCCGCATGGCCCAAAGGAACGCCATTATTCGCAAACTCCCGGCAGTAGAAACCCTGGGGAGTACCACGGTGATTTGCTCCGACAAGACCGGCACTCTCACCAAGAACGAAATGACCGTGAAGCTGGTGTACGACGGCGAAAAAGCCTATGAACTAACCGGCACCGGCTACGATCCCAAGGGAGAGATTTTGGAGGAAGGCCGGCCCGTCAAGGCAGAATCCGACCACCATCTGGCGCTGCTCTTTAGGATCGGCCTGCTGTGCAACGAGTCGCAGGTTTATGAAGAAGAGGGGATTTACAAGGTGGACGGCGACCCCACCGAAGGGGCGCTCATCGTTGCCGCCATGAAGGCGGGGTTGAATCTGGATGAAGAGCGGGAAAAATTTCCCCAACTCTTCCTCATTCCTTTTGAATCGGAACGGGGCTACATGGCCACCCTGCACCGGGACGGCGGCCGCAACCTGGCCTTCGTCAAAGGGGCGCCGGAGAAGTTGCTGGACATCTGCTCCGAGTGCCGTTTGGATGCCTGGGAGGGCGTTCCCCGGGTGGCCGATCATTTTGCCCGGGAGGGCTTGCGGGTTCTGGGCATGGCCTATAAAGAGGTCCCGGCCGACCAGTCGGAAATCACCATGGCCGATCTGCAAACCGGGCTGATCTTCGCCGGCCTGCAGGGGATGATCGATCCGCCCCGGCCCGAAGCCATCGAAGCCGTGGCCGGATGCAAGCAGGCGGGCATCCGGGTGGTGATGATTACCGGCGATCACGCGGTCACCGCCGAAGCCATCGCCAGGCAATTGGGGATCGAGGAAGATGCAGAGGTTGTGGAGGACCTGGTTGCTAAGCCCATGGAGGCCATGACGGATGAAGAACTCTTCTCGGTCACCAAAGAAGTGGCCAATGTCCTGGCCCAACGCTCCGGCCTGACCGGCCAGCCATCCCCGAGTCTGACCGGAAAACACCTGCTGGCCATGAGCGACATGGAATTGTTCGGATTCATTAAAGAGGTCCTGGCAGCGCTGGTCAAACGCGCCGGCCCCGAAGGGGCGGTGCGCACCGTCCTGGCGGGCAAAGAAATCGAGACCATGAGCGACCTCAACCTGTATCACCTGGTCCAGAAAGTCTCAGTCTATGCCCGGGTGGCGCCCCAGCACAAGCTGCGCATCACCCAACAGTTGATGAAACACGGGGAGATTGTGGCCATGACCGGGGACGGGGTGAACGACGCCCCGGCCTTAAAGGCGTCCCATATCGGTATCGCCATGGGCAAAACCGGCACCGATGTGGCCAAAGAAGCCTCGGACATGGTCATTGCCGACGACAATTTCGCCAGCATCTACCGGGCCGTTGAACTGGGACGGGTCGTCTTCGACAACATCCGCAAGGTCATTTTTTTCCTCATTCCCACCGGCATTGCCTCCATTATCACGATTTTGGTAACCGTGATGCTGGGGTTGCCGCTCCCCTATTTGCCGGCGCAGCTCTTGTGGATCAACATCGTCACCAATGGCCTGCAGGATATGGCCCTGGCTTTCGAACCGGGAGAAAAGGACGTGCTCCAACGGCCCCCCAGACACCCGCAGGAAGGCATTTTCAACCGTCTCCTGGTGGAGCGCACTATCCTGGTGGCCCTGGTGATTTCGGCAGGAATTATCTATGAATTCATCCATTCCCTGAACCAGGGGATGTCGATAGAAAAGGCCAGGACCATTGCGGTGACCACCATGGTCTTTTTCCAGTTTTTCCAGGCGTTCAACAGCCGCTCCGAGATGCAATCGCTCTTCCGGATGAATCCGCTGGGGAACCCCTTTCTTTTTTTCGGGAGCATCGCCGCCTTTATCGCCCAGCTGGCGGCCATCTATCTGCCCACCATGCAATGGATCTTCCGCATGGAGCCCATTATGCCCATGGAATGGCTCAGGATCGGTTTAGTCACGGTCACGGTCGTCATCGCGGTAGAAATTGATAAACTGGTCAGAAGAATCATCGCCTCGGCCCGGTCATAAATGGCTGCTGGTTCCATCGGCTTGTCCTGGAACCCGCGCCCAGTAAGGAGACCCCATGAAAATCATGTCACCCGGGCAGCTTTCCCGGATAGCTTACTTCTCGATGGAGATCGGGCTTGAATCGAACCTTTACACCTATAGCGGCGGTCTAGGCGTCCTGGCCGGAGATACGCTGCGCTCCGTCGCCGACTTGGGACTTCCCGTGGCCGGAGTGACCCTGGTTTATCGGCAGGGGTATTTCCGCCAGCACTTGGACTCTCAGGGGAATCAGACCGAGAGCCCCGCCGCCTGGACCCCGGAAGAGATTCTGGAACCCATGGAGCCGCAGGTGACCATCACCATCGAGGGCCGGCAGGTGAAAGTGCGGGCCTGGCGCTATGAGATTCAGGGCCTCTCCGGCCACAAGGTGCCGGTATATTTTCTTGACACGGCTCTGCCGGAAAACTCTCCCTGGGACCAGACCCTCACCGATCACCTCTATGGCGGCGATTCCCATTATCGCCTCTGCCAGGAGGTGGTCCTGGGAATGGGGGGGATGGCCCTGATTTCCGCTTTGGCCCCGGAGGAACCGGTAATCTATCACATGAATGAGGGGCATTCCGCCCTTCTGACCCTGTCCCTGTTGGAGTCCCGGATTGGCGGTGGGGCCGGGGCCCCCACCGAGGCCGAAGTGGAGGCCGTGCGGCGGCAGTGCGTCTTCACCACCCACACCCCGGTGCCGGCGGGCCATGACAAGTTTCATTGGGATCTGGTGAGCAAGGTCCTGGGGCCGGAACGGGCCGATCTCCTGAGAGCTTCCAACTGCTGTTTCGACGGCAGCCTCAACATGACCTACCTGGCGCTCCGGTTTGCCAGGTATATCAATGGGGTGGCCATGCGGCACGGCGAAATCTCCACCGGGATGTTTCCCGATTATCCCATCGATGCCATTACCAACGGGGTGCACGCCGTCACCTGGACCTGCCCGCCTTTTGCCGACCTCTTTGACCGGCACATCCCTGAATGGCGCCAGGACAATTTCTACCTGCGCTATGCCGTGGGCATCTCCCTCCATGAAATCGCCGCGGCCCACGCCCACGCCAAACGGGCCATGCTGGGCGAAGTGGAAAGACGCAGTGGCGTGCAGTTGTCGGAGAACATTTTTACGATCGGTTTTGCCCGGCGGGCAACCACCTATAAGCGCCAAGACCTCCTGTTCTCTGACCTGGACCGGTTGCGAGGCCTGGCCCAGCAGGTGGGGCAGCTTCAGGTGGTTTACGGCGGCAAGGCCCACCCTCGGGATGAGGGCGGCAAAGAGATGATCCGGCGAGTGTTTCAGGCTGCCGCCGCCATGGGCGACGCCGTGCGGGTGGTTTACCTGGAGAACTACGACATGGCTTTGGGGAAAATGCTCTGCGCCGGTGTTGATCTATGGCTCAACACCCCTCTGCGCCCCCAGGAGGCCTCGGGGACCAGCGGTATGAAGGCCGCTTTAAATGGCGTCCCCAGCCTGAGCGTATTAGACGGCTGGTGGGTTGAGGGCCACGTGGAACACGCCACCGGCTGGGCCATCGGCGATGACTTTACCAACCCGGGAGATTACTCCCAGGACGCCGCTTCGTTGTACGACAAACTAGAGAGGATAATTTTGCCCCTCTATTACGGCAAACCCGAGGCTTACGCCAAGGTCAGGCGCTCAGCCATCGCCTTGAATGGCTCGTTTTTCAACACCCAGCGCATGGTTTCCCAATATGTGACGAACGCCTACTCTATTTTGGAAGGGAATGGTCTAAAATGAAGAGCATTGCCATTTTGCAATAGCGCACTACCTACCTTTATCCGCAACTGGTATAAAAAATAGGTAGTTGAAATGGTTATCATATATGGAACTCACATCCCTCCGGATTGTAAATTTATTCCCCCAATATCGGGGTTAATCTGATCTCGATTTGATGATTGTCACGTCAAATCTTGGTCGCCACAACTAATGCCTCTTCAGGTAATCATTGCCCTTGTCGATCACCAGATCATCCTCAGAGCACTTGCCCTTCAACTTTTCAAGGTAGATTTTCAGGGCCCCGGCATCTTTCAGGGGGAACCAAACCCCTTTCTCGCCAGCCGGGGGAGGTGGCGGGGTGGGCTGGGAATGGAGTTCCGGCGCCACCGGCATGGGCGGCTTGGGTAAGGTCAGATAGGCCCCATGTGGAGCGCAGCTACTTGAGAGAATTAAAGTCGTCAGACAGGCCAGCAGCGTCGCCGGCCTCGACCTTCTGGTGAGTTTCTTCCACCACCTTGTCCACTTCATACTCCACCTCCTGGCGCCCTTGGGCGATTTCCACCTGGGCCTGGTAGCCATCGGCCCGGGCCTGGGCCTTCTCAGCCTTGGCCTTGTAATATTTGCCATAGAGGATTGCCCCCCCAATGGCAACAATGATCCCCAGGATTTTCCCCAGGGGTCCCAAGATTAAAGACAAAAGCATTTCCATGTCAGGCTCCTATGCCGCCTTTTGGAAGACCGTTTTGATTCTCTCAACTATCCCGCCGCCCGTCTTTACCGTTGAAAGGCCATAGACCCCGCAGATTCCCCCCGTAATTACCCCCAGCATGGATGATACCGGATTCAAGGCCTCTTTTGGGGGCCAGCCCATGACCGCGGATACTACCCACCCGAGGTCGATGGCCACCACCAGGGGAAGACAAAGACGGCTCATGGAAAGTTGCTGAGAGCTCGGGTCGGTGATAAGTTCGACGATCTTCATGACAGTGTCCCATAAAGAGCTTTGGCTCGGGCCAGCACGTCCTTGGCATAGTCCCGTCCAGTTGTGAGGGAGTCCACATCTGTCCCCGCTTCCAGGGCCTTACGAAGGTTTCCGGGCCCGCAGTTGTAGGCGGCTACGGTAGCCTTAAACAGGGCCCCGTAGTCTTCTTTAACCAGTTCGAAACAGTTTTCCCCCAGGTAGTTGAACGACGGGACAATGACGTTATGGTGGACATACTCAAGGGAGCTTCGGAGGTCCTGCCAGCCCTCCCCATCACAGAAAACTGCATGGCTCCGGTCGTCAACCTGCATGATTCCGTGGCCATGGCCACCGTCCCCCCGGCCATCCTCGTCCAGGAGCAATCCGAACCGACTTTCCCGGCTGGCTATCCCCATCAATACCCAGGTCATCCACCGGGGGCCGAGGGCCTGCTGCATTACTGCCTCAAGTTCTGCCGGCCACTGGTAGACGTCGGCCGCAGCCAGGAAGACTGGCAGGTACTCCCGAGCCCGGCCAAACTCTTCGGACTTGAATTTGGTTTGCGTCAATCCTGCTTGACTCGCTGAAAGTTGGGTAAAGCCAGGGGCAGGTTCACTTGTCACGTAATCCTTGACAGCTCGGAGGAAGATGGCCTTATCCACGTTGCGGCCCGGGCAGGTCTTGGTGGTATTGGGCTCATCCCGGTGGAACATCATGCTGTCCGGGTCAATGTCCAGGGCAGCGTTCAACATCGCAATTGCGGCTATGGCGTTCTCCCGAACCATGTCTCCCCGGCCGCTCGTGAAGGCGTCCACGTCATAGTTTCCCAGCATCTCCAGACCGATGGACCGGCCGTTGAAGCTCTTGGCATGGACCCCTGGGACCGTTAACGGAGTGAAGACCCAGATCACATGGTCGTCAACAAATAGGTGGGGGCCAGCGCTCCAGCCCATCTCGTCCCGGTAATACCGTTCGAGGCCGGACATGCTGGCATTGTTGAAACCGTTGGGCCGTTGCGCCAGGGAGGGCACAGCGGTATGGTGCAAGACGATGAACTCCGGCTGCCATTCACCCCAAGTGAGCCCGGCGACATATTCCCGAAATGCATCGGGAGTAAAGTTACGGCCTACGATGCCTTTCCAAATCATTCCCGGATTCCTCCTCCGCCCTGTTTCCGCTCCAAAGCCCCCACCCTGGAAAAAAGTTCACCCTCATGGGATTTGCGGTCTTTCTGGCAGGCCTCATACTCTCGCCGGGCCACATATTTTTCCGGTAAAACATCTTCTCGGAGAGATTTTTGTCGGCCTTCGACTTCACCCAACTCGCCGTCCATCCCCCCAATTCGCTCTACCAACGCCTTATGCTCATTGCAGGGCCAGGGGCATTTTATGGGGGCGCTTACCCCTCCCAAGGCGTTGCGATAAGGCCAAGTCTCCGAATCAGGCCCGCCTGGGGCAGGCATCCCCAAAATGTCTTCGGCTATCCGTTTCCGTAGAAACCTGAAGAGCACCAGGGTAATCCCGAGGATCAAAAGCCCGAGCGCCATGGTCGCACCGAAAGCCCCCATGACGTAGGGGTTCAGAAAAAGTTTTTCCATCAGCCACCCCCGCAGAACGCCCGGCGGCCCCGCACCACTCGCCCCAGGGTCCAGCTATGGCAATCGATGATCTCCCCGAAGATCCGGCTGATCTCGCTGCACACCGCCTCCGCGGAAAACTGCATGCAGCTCTTAATGGTGATCGTGAAATGCTCCGGCCAGATATCGAAAATCATAAATGACGTCGTGAGGGGCTGGTGAACCAGTGTTTCCACAAAAGGTTGCATAACGGTCCACCCCTGCCCGCCCCTATCGTCCGGGAGGGGGAAGGTGCGGATGTCGGGGGCCATTCCCGCCATGTCCATGCCCAGGAAGTTGACCAGCTTCACACGGCCGCCAAGGAGCTCCTGGAGGGTGCGCTTGCCTTCCACCATGGCGTCGAGATTCCAGGTGAGGCTTCCAAAATCGGTCCGGTTCGGCATCCATAAGCCCTCCTACAAAATGTAGAGTTACGCCACCACCGAGGATACTCTTTTCCCACCCTGGCCATTTAGCTGTTAGGCCGTACCTTCCACCCCATTAAATCCAGTAATCCAGTTTCGTATGCCCACTTAATTAACTGTGGCACGTTGACAATCCCTAAAGACTCCAAAATTCTATGCCGATGAGACTCAACAGTTTTCACGCTTACAAACAGGTCGTGGGCAATCTTCGCCGTCGCCTCGCCCTCGATCAACCTCTTGGCTACTTCCCATTGCTGGTAAGTAAGATGCTCTGCCTTGACAATCCTACGGCAGTATGGACAAATGGCGATGTGCTTACGATAAGCAGAAATCAGGCCACCCCCGGAAACGTCCTCTTTTCCACCAAAATGTAGAGTTACTTCACCACCGGGAATACCCGACGCCCCATTTGCGACTGCTGCTTCCACCTGGGGTGTGGTACCGGGAAGATCCGATTCGGTGGAACGCCGAGTGGTCCATACTCATAATATGCCGACACATGGTGGACCTTTTGCATATCCATTGGAGTGAATGACCGGGACTGCAGTAACTCCATCTCTTCGGACGAAAGAATACGATTGAAAAACTGCATCTCGTCCATTACACCATCAAACGATTCATTAGTCCCTAATTGACCCCCGATTCCTAATGGTCCCGGACCTATCCACAAATCGTTCGTGAACGTAAACGATGTATCGGCAGGCAAATCATGATCGGAGTAATCATATACCCGCATATAACAGGTCTTCGCCACTATGTCGAAGGCCAGCCCAATGTGAAGCCACCGACCCTGAATCGGGTAGATGTTCGGACTTTGGAACAATTCTGTGCCTCCACCCCAACCCCAGTAAACGCGGAGGTACGCATAGATCGAAAAGCTGTATAGGTAGACCCCGAGTGTGAACTGCCCCGGCTGACCTTTAACAAGGAGTACTTGACTGGTATTTCCGGATGCCCAATCATAACCCCTTACCCATCCGCAGAAGGAAAACTTCGTGGTGCCAGCCCCGAACTTGAGCGGAAAGTTGGCAGGCAGTGCTGCGTCTTCAACTACTAAGAACGGATTGTTGGAGCTGTAAAGTCGGACTGATCCTGCTCCTTCCCGGTACTCAGTACCAGACGCGGCCGCGCCGGTGTTAGTCAGGGTATTCGTGCCCTTCGAGTCAGTCGTCAAAGCACCGGGCTCGAACCTCCAGAGGGCCTTGCAGTTGGCGTCCCCGGCAAGGTCGTACGTTCCGGCCCGGATCGAATCCATATCCGCTGCTGAGATCTTCGACGCAAAGACTGCAATCTCATCGATCAGTCCGTCCAAGTTGGTCGTAGCTCCAGCGTTATCAGGTTGACCGATGGCGACCTTGACAGTAGTTACATTAATGGCATAGGGCATAACATTTGGGGTAACAACAGCATCATATTCTAAAGTCCCCGTGCTTACCCGGTATGCCTGGAAGTAGAGTTGCTTTGCAACTCCGTCAATCGCCAGCCCGACATGGTACCACTCACCGGGCAGCAGATCGATCCCGGTGTTACGTTCAGTCAACGTATAACCATCACCGCTTTTGGCCCAACAAATATAGACTCGATTGTCCAGGATATACAGACCAACCGACCGAGCACTGGTGCTTGTGTTCCATTTTGAGTAAAGAAACCTCTTATACGTCGGCATCCGGTTGGCTGGCTTCACCCACATCGTCACGGAAAACAGCTTGGCGGCGTCTCCACTCTTGAGTGGGTACCCGGCACTCAGGCTGGCATCTGCAATACTAAAGTACCGATCAGCTCCGGCATTGCGGTCAAGGTGCATACCCTTAGCCCAACTTTTGCGATAGAGACCACTGTCCCCACGTGCCAATGGAGCCTCAACCGGATATGCTGTTAATGCGATCGAATTCTTTTCATCGATCAACGATCCGGGAATATCTTCAAAATCCCAATATCCTTGAAGCCCGGCATCGTTTAGAACATCGTTAAAACCCTTACTTTCGTTTTTCCGTAAGGACTCCTGCTCCGCCGGAAACAGCCACTGGTCGAACACAGCCAACTGGTCTATTTTTGCGCAGATCGCATTCGTGCCATCCTGATCGGCCCCGATCGTGAAGTCTACCGTCGAGATTCGACAGTTGGTTTTCATTATGGGGCCGTAAACCTGCACGGAGTTGTCGACCGAATCATAAACGTAAATGCTGTGCCAGGCGTACGAGTTTGTGACGTTCCTCCAGTCCATTGATACAGCGATGAAATACCACCGTCCAGGGATTATCACGATTCCGGTATCTATGTCATACCCGTTGCTGGGCGTGCTGTAGCCGTAAGAGTAGAACAGATGGTTCGCAGTCCCGAGGAAAATCCGGTGCGACTTTTGGGCCCCTACCCACCTACCGAACAATGTTCCAGAACCAGCATAGTAAAAATTAAACCACCCGGAGAACCCAGCGGACAACCAGGGATCTCCAATCTTCATCGGGAAAAGCGCATCACAACCCGCGTCCGCAAGCCGCAGGTAAGAATTTCCGGTAAGGTCCAGACATCCCGACCCGTAGCGCTGATTAACAACGTCAGAATCGACTCCAGGTAACTTCAAAGTCGAGGTACCCTTGGAATCGGTCGTAAGTGCACCGCTCTCAAAACGATATCTGGACACCAACCTGGAATCTCCGAAGTCGAACGTCCCGCCTTTAACAGCAACAAGCTCCGCGTCGGACAACACAGTGTTAAAAAACAACAGCTCATCGAGATAGGCTTCCAACGAGTTTACTCCGGAGTCATAGGCTCCAATCACCCACCGCCGATCAGCACTGATGCGGAGTACGTCTCCCGGCGTGCCTGTGTAGTCGTTCGTAGCCCCGCTGGTATCGTTATATATCCGCACCTTCCAAATCTTACTGGCAGTCCCATCGATTCGGATGCAGATATGGTACCAGGTATCCTTCGAAAAGTTGTAGGCGGGAGTCCACGACGTCTCAGTGGTCGCCGTAAGACCCCACTTGAGGGTCATTCTCATGGCCGACGAGGTGTAATATCCGAAGAAAGCCTCAAAGCAGGGATCGAGTGCGTACACACCTTTGGTCAAAACCGATTGCAGCTGCCCGCTTGCCAGGTATGACGGGAACCTAATCCAAAAACTGACCGTCATCAACTTAGCAGCATCTCCGGCCTTGAACGGAAAACCAGCAGGGAGGTCTACGTCATTCAGGTAGTAGAATTGCTTCGACACACGAGTGAATTTAACCGACGATGCGCCTTCCTTATAAACGGCAGCATCTGCCGCTGGCGCAACAGGACTATATGCAGTCAGGTCTGCGTTCAGCCCTCTGGAGTCGACGAGCATAGCTCCAGGCTCAAAGTTCCAGAGTGCCCTACACATCGGAATATTAAAGTTATTAGCCATATTTATACCTCAGCCTCAAGGCCAATTTGGAGATTGACAAGATCGTGTTCGGTAAATCTCTGTCCGGTCGTCGGGTTCAGCTCCATCATACGGCAGAGCGGATTCAGCGCCGATGGCAACGACCTCTGGTCTCCTCTATCAACTAACCCGTTCGATTTTAGCAACTGCCGGTGGTACATGGCAGCCGGGGAACCGGTAATGGTCCCCAGCGTCATAAGCTGTAAGCCCTTGACTACGTTCGTTCCAATACTTGGAGGATCTGTCACGGCGAACAACGCAGACGCTGGGTCAGCCGTGGTAAGAAACCTCTCCATAGAAATCGGGGTCTCATTAAGGCAATTATACGCGGGCTCAGACGAAGGGGTCCATCCGACCAGATCTCCGGCAGCAGTTGTCTTCATAAACCCAAGAGCCGCAAGACCGATCCAATTCTCAGTATCGATTATAAGATCGTCGAAGTAGGGATAGTCGTATGAACTAATGGGCTCTAACGAGATTTTATTACAAGTTGTGATGTTTCCCGACGACGTGTTGCCGTACCAGGTAAGCCATTCTACTCCATCAATCTTGACTGTGATCACTCCATTAGTCGGGTGAACTTTGTAGTACACTTCTACAGTATACGTGGTGTTTACCCTGATCGGTAAATCAGACCAGGCCGGATATGTAGACCCGCTGGTTCTAATGTTCAAAAAATAGTCGCCACGACCACTATCAAAGTTTCGGATCACAGACATAAGCCGGGTCGAGTTGTAGTAAAAGACCAGGCTGTTTCCCCACGAACCAGATGAAACGGTCGGCCTCCATTTTATGTGGAAGTACCGCTCTTGCCGGGGTGTCAGATTCTTCCAGGGGTATTGGCTCGGCGCGCATTTCAGGCAATAGCCGTTCATCCCCGATATTCCTGAGACGATAGTAGGCGCCCCGACCACCCCATCCCAGAGGGATAAGTCCCGGGTCTCGAAACCTTCGTAAAATTCCCGGCTCATGCGAATTGCTCCACTCTCAGCGTAACTGAGAAGACACCCTGGTGGGAGGCATCGTTATTGATCAACTTCAGGTGCAGTTCCTGGGTCTTGTCGTCATCATGGACCCAGAATGGCATCCAGTCCTCGTAATCCACGGCCGGGTCGATTGATGTCGCCTTGTACACGAGGTCAGCAGCCAGGAACGTGTCCTTGGCGTAGATCTCGATGTTATACGTCCCGGTCAAAGCCCCACCCGTTTCGGCCACCTTCAGGTAATGCACCAGGCCCCGGTTTATGAAGCTGGTCTGGTTGACTGCCGCATTGCCGCTGGCCGCAACAGTTATTGGGAGCGGAGTAAAAGTCCGGTCTTGGGTTCCCACCCCGATCACCTTCTCGAAGTAACCCAGGAGAAAAACCCGCAGATTGGCGGTATCGACCCCAGAAGCGTTGGCAAAGAACTGACAGAGCAGATCGTCGTCAACTCCGACGATGAGCGTCCGCGGGTCATATTCGTCCTTCCAGGCGGAATAGGCCAAGGTAGGCAATGCCGGCGCGTCCTTCTTGCGGAACTGAACATTGACCCCTGGTCCAGGGGCGCTGTCCCAAAAGAACACCCGCAGGACCACCGCGGAGCATCCCTGCATGGCACTGATAAAGCTGCTCAGGTCCAGATCTTCCCAATCGATTGACGCCCCGCGATTGGTTTCAGTCCACACCTCTTGCGGGTCGTCCACCGGGACATATTTCGTCAGTTCCTGGGCGCCAAGGGCAACAGTGATGTCGCCAAGGTCGTACCAGTTGGCGCCATCGTTGGTGTACTGCCACTTGTTCTCAGTTTCGTTCCACTTGATGGCGACATTGGTTTCATTGCCCCGCTCCACCTCAAGTTTGCAGTCCTGAGTGGGCGCCCCAGTCGCATCGTTGTTCAAGGTGAACGCCGGACTCGTGGTGCCCAGATCCGTGTTCTGGGTATGGCCGCCGCCACCACCTCCTCCGGTCCCGGCCAGGGCCCAGGTGCGCACGTCAGTAACATTGGCGATCGCCCCGGATGCGGTAACCACCTGGAACAAAGCAATCTGGCCAGAAGTAAACCCGGTGCCGTTAGCCGACACCACGCCGTCAGCCGGGTCCACCTCCACATAATTGGTGTCGTCGTCGGCCAGGGTGACATGCCCGGCAACGGTATCGTAAATCACTGAATCGTTCCTGACCTTCCCGGCCAGGTAGGAAAAATCCAACCCGGCGTGGTTATCCGGGTCCTCAGCGTAGAACCCGGACATCTCGGCCAGGAGCTGCTCAATTGCTTCCAGCCGGTCGGCCACCTTGGTGAAGGACTTATTCCGGGCGGCACTGGTCAACTGGTCGGCGTAATCGTCGCCGCCAAACAGGATACTCACCCCGGCATAGAGGGCTTTGGCCGACACCACGTGGGTGCTGCTGTTCCACGCGAACTGCCAGACGGTGTCTGCCAGCGCCGAAATGCCGACCACCGGATTGCCCGAGGCATCAAGGTACACATAGTACGTTCCGGTAGCCTGGCCAGACATCGAGATGCTGGTTGGAGTGGCCTTGGAGCGGAAATTGCCGGTGGCCCCTGACCAGTAAGCCCCGGCCGCCACAGTCAAATTGTAGCTGGGACCGGTTAAACTTCCTGCATTGAAGCCGTAGGAACCTATGCCGATAAGACCCTTGCGATCAAAAACCTCCTTGAGGCCGGGCGGGACCGAAATGTCCCCACCGGCTTGCCCGGTAACCATCCCGAGCAGGTAATTCAGATTGGTCTCGATGAGGGCGTAATTCGCATTGTGCTTGACAATGTAATCCGTCATCCCCTGGACAAAGGCTTTGAAAAGCGAGACGCTCATAGTCAGGACTCCACGATTCCGAGCAGGTTGCCGTCAGGGTCAAACTTCCCCTGCATCCCGTAAGGCAACACGCCGTAACCATAAGGGGCAATCAACGTGCCCAGCTCACCATAAGACAAGGGCCGGAAAATATTTCCCACCATTCTGCTGCTGGAGATTTGAAAGACGTCGTCCTCAAAAGTGACGAGTGTCATGCGCACCGTGGAGTTTAGGGTCTTGGACAGACCGGTTATGGCCCACTTCCCACTTCCCATGCGGGACAGAGAAACGCCTTTGCCCTGCTCGGCATAAACGACATCCCGATTATTTGAGGCCACCGGTACCGAGCGCAGGAGGTTATCTTCCCCTCCCCCCAGGTCCACATCACAGGCCCACACCCAACTGCCGGCAGCATCTTGATATTGATAGAAAGGACTGGCAATATTCCCCTTCATCTCCGATTTCTGGTCTTGAATGGCCCAGTCGATAATCTTACGGATGCTCATGGCGTCATCACCTTGCAGCCGTCAATAACCAGGCTCGGGACTTCGCCCCGCTTGATCTTCTTGGAAAGCCCGGTGATCAGAATCTTTCTCCCATCCGGGATCCCTACAATGTCCCCCACCTCCAAAGACGGATCGTCCTCAATGACAATTCGCCGGGTGCGGGTCTGGCTCTTTTCCCAAACGAGTTCGGTCACCGCAATGGTGTCAGCCTGGTCATGGGTGCCGACAAAGTCGTTCTTGATCTCCTTTTCGTTCTCCAGCCAGTAGTCCAGACCGTCTTCCATGGCAATGGACGTCTTTTCAAGATAGGCGTAATCATAGGGGGTGCCCCAGACCTCGTATTGGGCGCTGCCGATGGACATCATGATTAGCATGATCCCGAGCATTGCGGATGCCTGGATCACTCTGCCCCAGGGAACAGTAAAACCCGCAATGGGCGTTGGAGTTACTTGAAAGACGAGTACCGGGCCAACCGTAGCCCCAGTTCCGGTCGGACCTACCTGCACTGGAACCGGAATCAGGCTGGATGAATTAACCGGGAGCGTCTCATCCGGTATAAGGGCCGCGGCAACATAAGCCAAAGCCATCACCGTGGCCAGGATGGGCACCCAGACAGAGATTGCCACCTCGATCTCGCCGTGAAAGTCATCTTTTTGTTCATAGCTTTCCGTTCCCACCGGGAGAAGGCCGGAGTTCACCGACTTGATCACCTGCATGGTAGTGCCGTCAGCCCGTTGCTTATGATCCTCCGACCACCAGCACTCAAGACGCTCATGCATGGAGAAAAAGCCGGTGGTGACCTGGGCATCCCCCAGCTTCTGGTAGGGGCCGTCCACCCGAGAAAGTGCCGCATCCAAAAACACTACTTTTACTTTGTTGATGCCATCCTGACTGTTTTCCGGCACCTCCAGCTCTACACAACTGACGTAATCCGCCAGCGCTTTGGCCATAGGCCGTTGCAGGGTTTTATTGACGTAGGTGAGTTTGCCTTCCCCATCGAAGTAAGGTTGATAGCAGACCACCTCCAGGAGGGAAGAGATACCCTCCCAGGGCGACACCTGGGCCAGCTGGTTCACCTTGTGCTTGAACTGGCGGCCCAGGGTAAAAGGGATGCGAACCTCAGCCTTGGTCAGCCCCATGAAGGTCTCGCAGATATCATAGAGGGCAATCCCCAGGTCGGTGCCCACCGAATATTCCCGGGTGGTGATCTTGCGGCGCTTGAAGGCCTGGGTTTCACCCCGCCCGAACACTGACACCCTGGCCGTGACATTCCCGGTGTTTCTGGCCTTCTTCCAGCCCACCTGGCCGTGAATCTGACCCGTGAAAGACGTTACCCAATCAGTCTCCGATAAGACCTCATCTCCTTCCACCAGACGGAGGATGGCCCCATCACCTAAATAATTCCTGTAATGGCCGGTATCCGGGTGAAAGAGGTTTCTCGGGTCCATCATGGTGAAGCTGAGCTGCTTGTCGTTCCAGGTGATCTCCGAGGCGTAAGGGGTGATGTCCAGCGGCATCGGGATGCTGGCGTGGAGATTGCCCGGCGCTGAGGCCACCCTCGAAATCGTGACCGTCGCGGGGTCCCAGGCGTAGATCTTATAAGCCGGGCGTCGCCGGCGGCTATCAAGCACGTCTTGAAATGATGCCGGAATGTAACGCACCCTTAAGCCTCCCCGATAATGCGAAACTGAAACACCACTTCAAAAGGAATTACGTCGCCTTGATATAATGCTACCCAATCAAACGAAACGATGTCCTGTCCGCCTACCTGGACGCTCTCGATCTGGATGTGGTAGGCCTGCTCCGTTCGATCCTTAGGGCACCAGGTGATATAGCCCGCCTCTGGCGGGTAGGCGAAATACTCGTACAAGCGCCGCAGCATGCAGGCGGTCATTCGGGACCGGTTGTCCGAGCCCCGCCAGACCTCCTTGACCGAGCGGTCAGGGTAATAGCCCTTCCACTGAACAATCTGGGCCGAAGCGATGGTGAGCTCCGCCTTTACCTGGGGACGGTTGGTCATGGGCACCGAATCAAAATTCTCCCAGCGATCCGGATTCGACTCGTAGAAGAGCGGGGGCAGCACGTCACCGGGATAGCGCAATTCCCGAAGGGCAAGGGACCCGGCGTTCTCCGGGTAGAGATAGAGGTCCTCAGACTCCTCGAAATATTCCGGGGCGGCAATCACCGTGAAGGTGGTTTCTGAGGTCAGCTCAGCCATATTACGACTCCTCCACCGTCACTTTCAGCCCCAGGGTCTCGGTGCAGGCCTGGTGCGGGGCCTGGTACTGGAAGCAGACCCGGCCGTTTAACTCAGTGCCCGAGAAGGGTGTTACTAGGCGGCCTTCTACCGGGGATAGCAGTTCGCCTGCCACGGTGTAGGGCGTCACCCCCTCGCCGGCGTCGCCAATGAGGTTCGCCGCCAGGATGATACGGTTCCCGGCCCGAAGCGAAGTCACCGGCACCGGCTGGGTGAGCTGGCCCGCCTTCACCATGGGGTAATAAAACTCCAACTGGTGTTGGCAGGCGCCGTCCGCGGCGTCCGGGCGCTGCCGAAACACCACCACCCGTTTGCGCCTGGTGTCATAGGTGATGAAATATTTCAGCGCATCCGCCTCCGGGTTTTGGACCGTGGATATCATCTCCCAGCGGGGTATCTGGTAATCAGCCTTACAGATCACCCCGTCCTGGGTAATAACCCAGCAGTAGTTGCGCGACTCGTACGCCAGATAATTCAGCACATTGGGCAGCCTGAGTTGGGCAAAGCGCTCTGGCGTGGTGCTGATATTGCGCCAGCAGTCCAACGTCCAGTTCGCCGCCGCCGCCAGCAGGTTGTCGATCCGGTTGACCACGGCGTAGCCGTAAATGGACTTGGGATTCCAGGTGTAAGGATCAACCCACCAACCGTTGGTTGCAGGCTCGGCGTATTCCCACATGACCTCCCGAATTTTGGTCTCATTGTTGCGGCAGGCATAAATCTTGTTGAAACTCCCCATGGTGGCTTTTTGGGTATAGGCCGCCCCCCAGATGCCGATCCAGGCCTGCCGGGCCAGGGCCTCCTCCCGGTTGCACCAGGAACCGTCTTCGGCGTTGAACTCGTAGCGTTGTACATCCCAGCTTGGCCAATAGGTCGTATTCAAGACGATATGGGCAATGATCCGATCATTGCCAGGTTCATAAAAGAAATTTGACACCCAATTTGTGGACTGCCGGTAATGCTTCGGACAGGTAATGAGTTGACCATTGTAAGTCAAGCCAAGAGGTCCCCACAAAGCAGGCCCAGGCGGCGGGACACACGACCCGTTGTCAATGTATTCCAGGCACGGAGCCACAGTGTTCAGGTGCCACAGGCCCATTAGAGCACCACCCGGGCTTTGATCTTGCACTGGCCGGTAGAGCCGTCATCCGGCCCGATATAGAGATTCGAGGCGTAACCGTCAGCATCCGTGAGATTGCCGTACTTATCCAGTGATCCGATGATTCCACCACCCACGCCTTCCAGTTCCCAGTTCACCCACCAGCCGGGCAAGGGCTCGCCGTCCTGGCCGGTAAGCCGGATCCTCACCCGGTTGCCCTTAAGTCCATAGACGGTCGCAGGCTCGAAAACCGGGGCGGAAAGGCCATTGGGCCATAATTCTCCACAATAGACCCTGGTCTTGTGGTCCGTACCGATGGTGAAAAACAACTTGAATGTGCTGTCATAGGCCGCCACCTTGAAGGGGTCGATGCGCCCGGTCGCCAGGACCCGGGGGCTGCTCAGGTAGTCCATGATCCGGACCTTGCCGCTGGTGCGGCACAGGCCCGCCACCTGGCCCGGTTGCACCCAAGCCAGAGAGGTGAAATACTCCCCCACATTATGGACAATCTCACCCACCTTCCGGCCATCCTCCAGGCTGTAGATGTCTATCCGGTTGGCGCTCGGCTGATGCAGATACACCTGGTTGATGTCGTCAATGAACCTTCCACCAAGCGATGACGGCCCCAGGCTGTAACCGATGTTCCAGTTCGGGTTCAGCACTTCATTGGGATTGGGGAGGCCGTTGATCTCAAAGGCCGGGTGTACCTTGAAGGTCCACTGGCTCCAATAAGCCGGAAACCCTTTCACCCGCCCCAACATGACGTAACTGCCAGAGGGCTTGCCGAACTTCACCTTGGCGCCGTCCCGGAATACCCTGGACCATTCCCCGCCGGACTGAGCCAGAAAGGCGTCCCAGGTGCTCACATAGCACAGGTATTGCCAGGAGTCCCCGACTCCGGCCGGCTGGGCCAGCTTGGCGCTCTCAAAGACCTTCTCGTTCATCAGGCCAGCACCGCCTTGACCGTCACCCGGTCGTAGAGCCCGGATCCCTCACCGTATTTGACTTCGCCGAATTTGTAGTGCATGCCGTAGCGGATCAGGGGAGGCCTCTTGGGCGCCAGGTAAATGTTGGTCGCATGTTTGCTGGCGTCCGTAAGCGTGAGACCCGAGTTTACTTCATTGACCGAGTGCCAACGGACGGTCCCGCCATACGGTATCCTGATGCCATAATAAAACCCCGTGCCAAACCGTATGGGGCTCACTCGATAACGGGGGCGCTGCAACCTCCCAACCGGAGGCCATGGCCCTTCGCCTGGCCGGGGATCAATGGCTTCCAGGAACCAGTAGACGGCCTGGTCATCTGCGGTGCCCACGAAGGTAAGCACTCCTCCCCCACCTACGCAGGCAAAGAAGGGGGCCTTTAAACGTTCGCCCATGTCAGTCCACCGCGGTTATTTCAATGCGCCCGGAAACATTGTTGTTGGCCAACACCATCACCGGGTTCATGACGCACCGCTCTTCTTCCAGCACCTGTTTGATGCGCGCCGCGGCCCGTTGTTCCCGGGCCAGCCGGTCGGCCTGGAGGATTTTCTTGACTTCTTCCGGAGTGGGTTGGGCTAATTTCTGCTCTTCCACGGGATTAAGGTCAGGCTTCGACATCTTTGCTCTCCTTATGCTGAGGCCATAAAGCCCAAGTTGATGAGATAATCGTTAATGCTCGCAGCCCAGGTTGCCAGAGCCGCTGTATCTGCCGCCGGATCAGAGAGTAAGGCTGGTTGGATAACAGGGGAAGCGCCGAAAAACGCCATTTTGTTCCCCTCAATATCAATGATCGTCACAGGAGACCTACGGGCGCTTCCAGTCGCACCAGCAGGAGAGGTTTGGATCTGAACCCGACTTAGTCCAGCACCAGTTGACTGCCCACCTCTTAATACAAGAGTGCCCCCATCTTGGTCAGTAGAACCATCAGTAGATCCACTGGCTTTGACCGTGAGTTGGTATCCGGGTTGTCCAGCAGTAGTGCGGCGCTGAATTCCGAGAACCCTAACCCCGTCATTTGCACCGAAGGATAAGTCTCCAGATAAAACTGGAGCATTGCTCCAGGCCGGAGCAGCCCCTACCCCTCCGGACACCAGGACATGACCCACAGCCACATCCGCCAGCTTGGATAGGGCGTTGGCGGCAGAAGCGTAAAGCAGGTCGCCCACCGCATAGGATGACTGGCCCGTCCCGCCCTGCGCCGCAGTCACCGCACCATTGGTGGTGAGGATCGTGGCCGAAGCATCTGGCAAGGTGAAGGTTTTCTCTGCGGTGGCCGGCCCGGTAAATTTTGCAAAGCCGTTTCCAGTACCCCCATTGGCTGAACCCAGGATGCCGGAGACGTGAGTCGTAAGACCCACCTTCCCCCATCCCGGCATACCTGGTGGATCACCCATTCCAGTACCAGATAACAGGACACTCCCTGCGGGTACCATGTGCAGCGTAGCCAGGGCATTGGAGTGAGAGGCGTAAAGTATGTCCCCAGGAGTAAATGATTGGAATCCAGTACCGCCGTAAATTGAGGGCAAGGGATTGGTCAACTGCGCATTGGCCGCCACCAGCGTCCCGACGCCGGTGATGTCGTTGCCTCCCATCACCAGGTTTCCGGACATGGTGTCCCCGGCCTTGGCCACTTTGAGGGCCACCTGGGCATCCACGTAAGTCTTGCGGGTCGCCTCGTTACCGGATAGTGGATCAGAGGCCGGGAGTATGGGAATGCTTGTAAAAGTCTTGACCCCGGCAATGGTCTGGGCCCCGGTCTTGGCCACCAGGTTTGCACTATCCGGGCCTACGGGTTTCCACAGGTGATCGGCGGGGTCCCGAAAAAACACGTCCCCGTCAAACCCCCCACTGAAAGCCCCGGCGGTGTGCTTGTGGCCCGGGTCAACACTGGAGGTATTTCGCAGTTTGTAATCCAGGCTGCTCGGATCCAATGAGCTATCCACCCCCACCTTTGCTTCCAGGTTGTTCAGGTGGGCCGCCTCAATCTCGGTCACACCGTCTATGGCGCCGGTCAGCGTGCTGGGAAAAGACATGAAGCTACTCCTTCACTACCTCAAGATTGTGCCCGTATTTCTTCACCAAGGAGTGGATCAGGTTATCCGGGTCGGGACCTGCCGCCTCTTCAATGACGTGGCCGCTTGCCTGGTCTGACACTATGGCAAAAGATGCCTCGCCATGCTCGATGACCTTTGCCGTGTACCCAAAGACCGACAGGCTGTCCAGCTTTTCAACGATGAGGTCAACCACTTCTTTCGGCCGATGCATTACGGACTGGAACTCTTCCGGTATCAGCGACGGGTCAAGCCTGATGGGGCGATTTGCCGGATTATCGGCGTCGGCCAACTCGTCAGCTATCCTGGTCAGCCAGCAATCCAGTTTTTCCTTCCCACCGAAGAGGGTAAGGAACATGCCTCGCACCCGCTTCATAAGCTCAGGTGGTATGTGGCCGTAATTGTTCATCGAGCCCCTGCCCCCATAAGCAGATACTCCCGAAAGTAGGCTTCCATGGACTCCCTGGTAGTCGCCCGGTTTTCCTGGTTGCCCTGGTAATTGACATTTACTTGCGCAGTAGCCCCACCCCCACCGCGGGTGTTGGCCTCGATTTGCTGGAGCACCGAGAGATGAGGGGCCATCGCTTCAGACAAGGACACGCTGATCTCGGCTATAGGGATGCTGGTCTCCCCGGCGATGATGCCCCGCACCGCCTCGGTGCCGGTGACGTTGCTGGTTACTCCGGAGGCCGTGAAGGATTTATTGCCGCCGCCGCTGGTCAGGAGCATGCCCACCAGGCCGATGACCCCCATAACGGCGCTACCAATGGCGCCCCCCGCCGTCCCGAACAACTCCTTGAATCCACTCACCAAGAGCTGCGTCAACTGATCCAACCCGGGTTTTAAGGCCGCGTTGAAGATGGATTTAAACATGGTGTTCGCAGACTTCATCAGGTCCTGGGTGCCACTGCCGATGGCATCCACCAGGAAACTCAAGCCGCTGGAGATGGCGCTGGCCATGCCGGTAATCTGGTCGCCGTATTTTTTATTGAATTCCAAGTCTTTGGTAGTGGCATCGAACTGGGACACTTGAGCTTCGGTGGCCCCTTTGCTAATAAGCTCTTCCCGGAGCTTTTGCCGCTCCCGGAGCAGCCGGTTGATCTCTGCTTCCTTTGCGATGATGGGACCCAGGGCAGCTTCTTCCTGGCCGGAGGCTATGGTATTGGCGATTTCCTTCCGGGCTTCAAATTGCCGTTTCAGCTCGTTGGTGATCTTGGTTTCGCCCTCCAGGATTGCCTGCTTCGCATCCGTATCCAGCTTGGAAAGTGCCTTGCGGTTCTCGGCCTCAAGTTTTTGGCGGGCGATGCTTTTGGCTTCATCACTCAATTTTGTGTCAGCTTCCACCTCAGTGAGAGATTCTTGGTAGGCTTTTTTCTGGGCCTCTCTTTTACGAGCAATCATGGCCAGGGTGGCCGCGGTTTCCTGCTGTTGTAGATCCTGGAGGCGCTGGTAATAGGTCTGCCCGTCGATCAGCCCCTCGGCCAGGTCCTTTTCCAGTTCGGCACGCTTCTTGTCATTGGTGGTTTTGAGCAGGTCAAGGGAATTTTGGGCGTCCTGCAGATCGGCTTCGCGCTTGGTCTTATACATGGCCAAAAGAGGGGCCAAGAGGTTGTCGGTGGTTTCCTTGGCGCCCCCGCCGCCACCCTTTTTATCTTTGGGCGCCCCTTTATATTCTTCATCCTTGGCGCGCTTTGTGGCTTCCTTGGCTTCCCTGGCCAGCCTTTCTTCCGGGGTTTCATGCTCGGGCAGTACCGGGGGCAGGACGGAAGGGGCCGTGTATTTCTTGTACCGGCCTTCTATGGCCCGCTTCTGCTCTTCCTTCTGCAATTCCAGAAATTTTTCTGGGCTAAGGCCCCGGCGGGTCGCTTCATCAGCATCCAGAACCTTTGCAGCGTCTAATTCTTTGCCTTCCCTGGTCCGATCCCGGGCCCGGCCTTCCTGAATTGCCCCGGACACCGCACCAGCCTGAGGGGTAAAGCCTGCCTGCTGTCTCAAGCGCTGGATCGCATTCCAGGCTTCATAAAGGCCATAAAGGGCCACGGTAATTACTATCCGCCAGGGGCCGCCTATCAGGACCTTCAGTTTACCCAAGAGAGCCGCCAGGATTCCCACCTCTACGGCTGTCGTTTTCAGAGAGGCCCCCATGCCGGCAATCCAACCCGCCGCCTTACTGGCAACATACAGTTCCAGGAAGGTCGTAATTAACTTCTTGTTTTCAGAAATAAAAGCCCCGATATCCCGGATTCCGGTAGCCAGCCATTTTACCCATTCGGCAAAGCCCTTGCCCCATTCCTCCAGACGAACGGTGTTGGCCCTGGCCCATTTCTCCAAATCCTTCCAACCCGCGGTCATTTCCTGAACAAAGGCCAGGAACGCCGGCTGAAAGATCGGCCATAAGGCGTTTTTCGCTTCCTCGGCATAGCGGGCCATTGACTGGAGCTGCTTGCCCACGGTTGCATCCGCCGCCGATGCCGCCCCGGCGAACCGGGCGGTCTTCTCCAAAACCTCGCCCAGCATCAAGTTGGCTTTGGTGACCGACCCGATATCTTCCTTGTTAACCCCCAGGGTCGCGGACCATTTCTTCATCAATTCGTCGAGGTTGCCCACATTGATCATGAGCCGCTTAAGGGTTTCCGATTCGCCGCTGATTACTCCCTGGATGATCCGGCTAAAGGCTTCGGAAGTATTGACGTTGGCGACGACGGCAATGTCCCGGGCCCGGGTGGCCAATTCTTCGAGCTTTGATAAATCCAGACCTGCCGCCATGAATTTGGTAGCACCCAGCATGGCCTCTTGTTTGGTGATACCCAGCTTCTGAAGTTTAGTTATCAAAAGGTCGAGAGATTGGGCCGACACCTCAGCATTCTTGCCCACCTGATACATGGATATGGCTAAGGTCTCGGTACGGGCCCCGACCATAGCCGCGTCTTGGGCAAACGCTTTTACGGCGCTGGCGATCTCATAAAGCCCCACTGCCACCCCGGCGAAAGCCAGGGTCTTTTTGAGAGTCGCGGCAAAAGAACTGGCGTAATCCTGAAACCCCGCGAGCTCCCCCTTGGCCGTCTTCAACCCGGAATCCAGGTTCTTCAAGTCCGCCGAGAGCTTGACCAGCAGTTCGCCGATATCAGTGGCCATGTTCTCTGTCCTCAAGGCTCATCGCGAGCAGGCGCCGTATGCAACCAGTGTGCCTAAGCAACTCCTGGGGCGTTTTGGTCCCCGAAAAGCATCCACCGAATACGCCACCCGTAGGGGTAAAATACGGGCGAATCGGCAAGCAAGGTAATTGGGAAGGCTGGTTCGTGTTCGTTGAGATACCGGAACCTACACACCCCTGCAAACTTAGATAGTATAAGGGTTTACCGGTTTTGGGGCGTCCAGCCCAGACAAGTGGGTTAAAAGTGGGACTTGTATGGGGTACGGTGTACCTACGCTCCCGGTTTTGAGGGACAGGTGGGTAACCGACGTTTTTGTAGAAATTGGTTTCCATTTTTGTAAAGTTGCCCATCTCATAAAAAAAGTTGGTTATTTTTCTCTTGCTGGTCTGTCTGGCCCCTGGCGAGGCATGGAAGCGAAAAACGAAAAGGCCCGGTCGCTCATTTTGGGCTTTTCTTCAGGAGGTTCGCTTTTTTCTTCACCCGACATCTCCTTAAGCCAGCGCTCCAGCACCTTCCCCTTGCCCTGGTTAAAGGCCAGGTCCAGGCCCCCGGTCACCGCCACCGTCAGGGCGACGCCCTGCTCCATCAACCGGTGGCGGCTGCGGACCTGGGAGGCAGCCACAAGCCCTTTCACCATCAAAGCGGGGTAACCGTCGATCAACTGGTAAAGGTCATGCCCCTGGCTCGCCAACTCCGAGAGGGCGACGGTTATCGCTAAAGGGGGGCTTCCGGCCCGATCAGGACTCCCATCTGACTCATGATCAGGCCGAAGGCGTTTTTTAGGTGGTCGACGTTCATCCTCAGAACCTTGACCGCCAGTTGCATCCCCAGGCCCAGGTCAAGCTCCTCGGCCTGCTCCCGGTCAATCCTCAGGGTGATAGCCAGGAACTCGGGGAGCCGGGGCAGGATCGTCTGGATGATGTCCTTGGCAGCCGCCAGCCCCTGGCTTTCAAAAAGCTCTCCCAGGTTGTCCAGGGTGACGCCCTGGGTTTTAAACTCCGCCACCAGGGCGTCCAGAATGGGCATCACCGAAAGGAGCTGCTTGATGGTCCAGGGCTTGACGGTGAACCCGTTCACCTGCTCTTCAGCCAGGTAGCTCGATAGAACCTGATTGTCGGTAATCTGCTCGGGCATCACTCGCCCCTCCTCCTTAGGCGACGTTTTCATAGCTCTTGTAATACCCCAAAGGCGCCTGGGGAGTGTTGGCGGTGTCGTCCAGGGCCTCCAGAGTCATGGGCACCTCCAGCCACTTCTTGTCGTCCAGGCCAATGGCCCCGTTAGGCTTGAGGATGCACTTGGGGATGATCACATCGAAGCGCAGACCCCGGCCAGAGTCCGGGTGCACCTCCAGGCGGGCCGCCCCTTCAATAAAGCTGGCCCCGGCGATGGGGAACTGAGCGGACGCCCAGGTGGTGTAGGCGAAGCTCACCTTGACCTCTTCGCCGTCCACCAGCATGCCCGTGGCCAGCCGGCCAATCCGGCCCGGGAGCCTGCCCTCCTCACCAGCAAGGCCTGCGTCCAGCACGTAGTCGGTGTTGACGACACAGTTCTGACGGATGCAGTTGACCGTGGCCGGGGTGGTCACCGCGGTGGCCGACGCCCTGATCCAGTAGAGATTCTGGCTGTTCACCGTGGTCTTGGCCCAGTCTACCGGGGGCGTGAAGGTGATGGGACCGTCGGCATCCAGACCGTCCCCGGCTCCGGAGGTAACCAGTGCCTTCCACTCGTCTCCGTCCCAGTATTCCCAGGCCAGGCCGGTGTAGGAACCGGCCACCGCCAGGTTGGCATAGAGTTCCTTGAACCGGGTGGCCTTCCCCAGGTAGAGGAAGTCATTGGCGTCGATCAAGGCATCGAAGGGGGTCCCCGCTTCGGTGTCCGCTTCCGCCGAGTGGTCCACGAAGGCTGCGCCGTTGTAAAGGAAGACCTTGTCCAGGAACTGCCGCACCGTGACATTGGTGAGGCCATAATACTGGCCCACCGAGCGCAGAACCGTGCCGGCCAGGGCCAGCTCCAAATCGGTGACCGCGCCGGTGCCGGGGCTCAGGTTCTCGATGTTCCCGCCCTTGAAGTAATACTTCAGGTTTTCGATTACCGGCTCATCGAACTTGAACTTGAGCGTCAGCTTTTCTTCCAGGACGATGACCTTGTCCTTCAATCGCTTGCCGGAGCGGTTGCTGAAGTGCTCCAGCTCCTCGGTGCCGCCCTCAATGTCCACCTCCGTAATGTTCCCCAGATCCCGCTCCCCGGCGCCGGCATCGAAATAGAGCTTGACGCCCCCTGGGACGGTGTAGTTTTCCACACTTGCAGGTACAGGCATGACTTACCCCTCCTTAATAGGTGGTGCTAAAGGCATCGCCCCAGGCGTGCGCATAGGTTAAGGTGAAGCTAATGAAGAGCACTCCGTACTGGTCGTGGTACTCTTTCCAAACCCGGTCCTCCTGGAGATTTTCCACTAGCCCTTGGAGTTCGCTGGTACCGAGCAGGGCGTTGTGGATCGTCCCCTGGAGGTTGTCGGCAACGTCATTAAATGAAGCCGCTCCCGCAGGGCTAAGACGGCAAAATACGGCAACGTACAGCTTGAGCGTTCCCATCGCCAGGCGGTTGCGCTTGTCCCGGGTCTCATCCTCGTCCCAGAAAAACAGGGCCGGGAGCTTTACCCGGTCCAGGTCTGTGGGGCTGCCCTGCCAGCGGTGCACCGAGCCGATGCTTGCAACGGCTCCGAATACCCCGGCCAACTTCTGCATCGCCTGCACTTTGATGGTGTCGGCCATCAACCCACCTT
>Ga0366819_10160_pt1 | contig 35437 bp, 34 predicted proteins | sample TotcelFGM3001N15_FD_207091 | JGI IMG/M metagenome (GOLD analysis project Ga0366819, IMG submission 207091) | Enriched cells from coal bed in the Powder River Basin, Montana, United States - Total cells FGM rep3 HSBNCT.FGM.300.1.N15 ... | reverse complement strand
AATCATAGATGGCCGTCATGGAAAACGCTCAACGATAATCACTTCTAATTTTCTCTTGGTTCAATGGTATGAGATTATTGGAGCACAAACCATTGCCGATGCAATACTTGACAGAATCGTTCACGATGCCTTCATGCTGGAATTGAAAGGAAAATCTCTTAGAAAAAGGTAGAAAAATATATTTGACGAAGTACATGAAACGAATAAAAATTTATAAGTTTGTATAAAAGCAAATTAGCCCTGGAAATTGTTGTTCTTATGAGATCTCAAATAGGGTGGTCAATTTAACCAGCATATCCAATTTAGTCTATGAATACAATGGCAACCTTATATCCCGCTACAGGGGTATGCCAATTGGAGGCAATAAAAACAATGGATTAGTAACATATAGTTCTGCACGAGATATTGGCAATATCGCTGCAGGTTATATTGCAGGAGCCAACGGAATGTCATGGGAAACGTCAAGGGTTGCCTTTGACGCATATCAATCAAAAGTAAGCGGAAGACCAACTATAGAAGGAATTTCAACAAGAAATGCTGAATATTATGGTTGGCGAACAGGGAGCAATAATTACAATAATACACCTTCACAAAAGGCAAATAATTTATTGCGAAGTATTTGGCATTGGATTACAAAATAGAAAGTGAATATGAAGAAGTTAATATTTTTTTTGCTGCTTCCGTTGTTAGCTGTTGCAGTATATATTGTGTTTATTTATGTTTCTGCAAATTTTGAAAAAAATAGAACTTATTATTTTCCACAAATAGAAACATATCTAAAAGTATATAATCCGCCATTTAGTAAATATGGTTATGTGATTTTTAGCAAAGAACGTGTTTTTTCATTTTCCGAAAATATTGATTTTGTCAGAATATACAAATCAGAAACAAGTTCGGTTGGTTTTATTTTCAATCCTTTGGAAAACAAAAAAATTTATGTTGTTGATGAGTGGGATAATACAGTAATCAATCAGTCAATTTTCTGTATAGAAAAAATAAATAGAAAAGACACAACTTTTTTTGAGCAAGAAAATATTGCAGGAGCTAATACCCAAATTCTAAAACCGAAATATTTTGAATTTTATATTGAAGGTTATTTGCAATCAGTCTTATACATTGATTACGATATTGGAGATAGTCCAATCAAGGCAGAGCCGATAAAATAATTTGTTAAAGGACAGTCAGCTTTTTCGAGCTGCTCCTTTTTGGAATATTGGATATTTTTAGTAGCTGTCTTACCCCCTCAAAGGAAGGCTGGGAGTCTTTATACAAATTTTTAATAAATTAATATAAAGGAGCGACCAGATGTAAAAGACAAGAATAAGCGGATTTCAAATTATTAGGGCTCTTAAAGAGAATGTAGTCAGAAACATCAACAGAAAAGAAATACATCCTTTTCTTGAAACAGATACTAAAAATTCCATTCAGACTTGATGGCTCTCTCAATTGACGCGATCACATTTTCTATGTTCAAAAAGAAATTGCGACATGGTATCTGAAAGTGGTTTGGGCTTTTCTAGTATATTTGCACTTGGACTATATATAAAATACGGTTTATGATCGAAAACGAAATAACTACAAGAGCCACAGCACTTTTTGGTGTGGTTGACGGAATTTACAAGATGCTTACAGACTGGGGAATGTCACCGGTGCTGGCAAGCTGGCTGGACGAGATAATCAGTATGACACTTCTCTTTTTGCTGGCCTACGGAGTTGATTTGATTTCCCGTTTTATTGTTCACAGAATCATAGCCAGAATTGCAAAGTTTACAACTGCTGTCTGGGACGATATCTTTATTGAATTCAAGGTATTCAGAAGACTTGCCCACGTTTTTCCCGGCATGGTGTTTTACCTTTGCGCCCCAATTGCACTTAAATCTGTTTTCTGGGTTACACTCTTTGAAAAGGGTGCTCTCATCTTCATTGTCTTTGCCATAATCCGCTCAATACACTCTGCTACCAAGGCAATGGCAAAAATCTACAGTAAGTCTGAGGATTATTCAAATAAACCAATTCAGATTATATTCCAGATTGTAGCAGTAATTGCATACTTTATTGGAGCAATTTCGCTGCTGAGCATACTGCTGGACACCTCATTCACCACCCTTTTTGCAGGTCTTGGTGCATCAATGGCTATCCTCATTCTTGTATTTAAGGATACAATTCTTGGATTTGTTGCCGGGTGGCAGCTCTCATCAAACGATATGCTTCGTCAGGGCGACTGGATAACAGTTCCAAAATACGGAGCAGACGGAAATGTAGAAGAGGTAAGTCTTTATTCGGTTAAGGTGCGCAACTTCGACAACACTATAACAACTGTCCCTCCATATGCGCTGGTTAGCGAATCTTTCCAGAACTGGCGGGGAATGCAGGAGTCGGGAGGCAGAAGAATTAAGCGTGCCATTATCATTGACATGACCAGCATCCGCTTCTGCAACAAAGAGATGATCGATAATTTCCGCAAGATTAAGTACCTGACAGAATATATTGACTCTACCGAAGAGGTTATCAGCAAATACAATCAGGAAAACCATACAGACAACAGTATGCTGGTTAACGGAAGGCGTCAGACAAACATTGGAGTGTTCCGGGCATACATTCAGAAGTACCTCGAGAACCACCCGGAGGTTAACCATGATATGACAACAATGGTGCGCCAGCTTCAGCCTACAGAAAAGGGCATAGCAATAGAGCTCTACTTCTTTACCAAGGTTAAGGACTGGGTCTACTATGAAAATGTCCAGTCAGACATCTTTGACCATATCATGGCTATCGTTCCGCAGTTTGGGCTGAGGGTTTTTCAGTTCCCGTCAAGTAAGGAGGTTGTTTACCACCCTTACGCAGATTAAACAGATAAAAGGATTACAGGCTTTCAGGCCTGTTATTTCACGTAACGGAAAAGACTTTTCGCAAATCTCTGGAATCCCAGGTCTGTGAAGTGAACTCCGTCAACGGTTGTTTCGCCGTCCTCACCCAGAAGATCTTTGCCGGGGATAAAGATTACATTCTTTATTCCATCCTTGCGAAGCTGTGCGTATACCTTTCTCCATTCTATGTTCTCCTCCTCAAGCTCTGCTTTGGTCTTTAGATCTAGGAAGAGCGGAGGGAAGATTACATTTTCAACCATATATACTTTGCGTACAGGATTTTTCTCAGCCACAAGTTTAATGAAATTGTATGCGCTGTCTCTCACAATCTGGGCATTTGTATTTGGAAGACAATCGAGCACAACAGCATGTGCATCAATAAGGTTAATTGCCTTGGCCATTGGAAAGTCCATTCTGCCGTTGCCGGAGAAACCGAGATTTATTGTTTCGCGGTCCATCATACGGCCAAGAATTGCAGGGTATGCCATTCCGGGTCTGGAGGCGCAGCCTCCCTGGGTGATGCTTGTTCCGTAAATAACCACAGGCTTTTTCTCTGCCCTTTTTGTAAGGAGAGAACTCTGCGGAATACCTATCTCTGCCTCGGGCATAACTCCAATCTCTACCGATTCCACTCCGTCATAAAGCGGAAAGTATGCAATATATTCTCTTTTCTCTCCATTCATGTTCTTAATGAATACCGAGAAGTTTTCAACTCCCGATGGCCTTGCAGTACCTGCATATTTCCAGCTCTTTCCGTCAAAGGCATAAAGGTCAAGACCCTTAACACCCGTAGCCGGCATGTGGTTAAGGGATACATTCTGAGTCACCTTCCAGCGCGCAGCTATTGCCTTGCTGTTTGTGCTGAACCTTACGGCAATTCCCGAAGAATTTGCTCCCAGGCGGATAAGCTCCGGTCTCATCTCTCCCTTGAGCGACTCAGGAATTCTTCCATATTTAACATGAGTTGCGTCAAATCCGCTTCCAACAATATGGAGCTGGTCTGCATTGATAAATTTCATCTCCTCTGCCTTCTGGGCAGAAAGAAAGAGGGGCGCAAATGCTGCGGCCGCAATTAAAAGTGATTTGCGAAAATTTTTCATTTGGTACTATGGGTTAGTTATATAGTTATCCACTCAATTTTGATTCCCCTGCGCTCCATTCCCCGGAACCAGGTCATCTGCCTCTTTGCAAACTGATGTATCGCTGTGGCAAGCCCGCTTTCCATCTCTTCATAGCTCAGCTGCCCCGTCACATACATGGTTACGTATTTATATTCAAGTCCGTAATAGATAAGGTCTTCGGGAGAGACTCCTCCTTTAATCAGCCCCTCAACCTCCTCAACCATTCCACTCTCAAGACGCTCCCTGAGCCTTCTGTCAATTCTGGCAATCCTCTCCTCCCGGCTTACGGAGATTCCAATATATCTTGTATTGAGCTGAAGGGGTTTCTCTGTGTATACAAGGTTTTCGGCCTCATATTCTGCAATTTCCAGAGCCCTTATTACCCTTTTCTTACTGTCCAGATCCGTTTTATTATGGAGTCTTTTCAAGGATGAAAGCCTCTCGGTCAACTCTTCCATTGTGAGCTGTTCAAGCTCCTCACGCAGCTTTGGATTGGGCGGAACCTCCGCCAGCTCATACCCCCGGGTAACTGATTCAATGTAGAGCCCGCTGCCACCGCAGAGAATTGGTTTCTTTCCTCTTGAAACTATATCCTGGTATGCCTTTTTGAAATCACGCTGGTACTCGAAGATGTTATATTTTGTTCCCGGCTCCGCAATATCAATTAGATGATATGGAACGGATATGCCGTTTACAGTATATTCAGAAAGGTCCTTACCTGTACCGATATCCATTCCGCGGTAGATCTGACGGGAGTCGGCAGAGATAATCTCACCGCCGGTTTCAAGAGCCATACCAACAGCGTACCTGGTCTTTCCGGAGGCTGTCGGGCCCAATATGCAAATCAAATCTTCGTTCATTCCACAAATTTACACTATTTTTGCACTCCCATGCCCAAAGCAAAAAGCAAAATAGAGATAAAGAACAAGAGATCCTCTTTTGAATATGAATTCATAGAGAGTTTCACCGCAGGTATTGTTCTTACCGGAACCGAGATAAAATCGATACGTGCCGGCAAGGCGTCGCTTGCAGATGCCTATTGCTATTTTGTAAACAGGGAGCTGTATGTGAAAAACATGCACATCTCAGACTACTGGTGGGGAAGCTTTAATGTTCATGACCCGCGACGTGACCGCAAACTGCTTCTGAACAAGAAGGAGCTGAACCGTCTCTTTCGCGGAACCCGTGAAAAAGGTATGACCATTGTTGCAACCAGACTCTTTATTGCAGAAAACGGCTTTGCAAAGCTGAACATCTCTCTGGCGAAGGGTAAGAGGGAGTACGACAAACGTCACTCTATCAAGGAAAAAGATTTGCGCCGCGAAATGGACCGCAGCGCATAATATCTTTTATTTCCAAACTGATTATAAAGATTATCTCTTCTTCGCAGATGGTTTTGCAGTTTGCTCAATCATTGCAGGTTTTCCTTTGATAATGCTATATACCAGCAGTGCAACACCCGTAAGAACAAACGGAATACTTAACCACTGACCCATATTTATTGTCATTGTCTGCTCAAAGGCAACCTGTGGCTCTTTCACAAATTCTATGAGGAAACGGGCAACAAACATCCAGATGAGAAATATACCAAACAGGGTTCCCTTTTTGAGTTTAGGCAGAAACCTTTTGTATATAAACATAAGGAATACAAACAAAAGCAGATATGCCAGAGCTTCGTAAAGCTGAGTGGGGTGTTTTGGAACCGTCTCTCCTCTTAATGTAAAGATGAATCCCCACGGCAAATCAGTAGGATTACCATAAATCTCGGAATTCATAAGGTTGCCCAGTCTTATCATCATGCCGGCAAGAGCTGTTGCAATACCAAGCCTGTCTACCAGCCAGAGATAATCAAACTTGTAGGTTTTGCCGTATTTTGAAACGAACCACCACATAGCCAGCAAAATTCCTATGCCACCACCATGGCTGGCAAGGCCGCCTTCCCATACTTTAAGTATCTCAAGAGGGCGCGCCAGATAGTATTCCGGCTCATAGAAGAGGCAGTGTCCCAGGCGCGCCCCAACCAGTGTCGCCAGCAAAAGTGTGTACAACAGATTGTCCAGCACCTTTGCAGGAACTCCCTCTCTTTTAAAGAACCACTGAAAAATAAAATATCCAATGATGAATCCGGATACGAACAATAATCCGTAGTATCTTACGGTTACGGGTCCAATTGAAAATATCTCGGGCGAAGGAGCCCAGTTTACAGCCAGTAAATTAATCATACCAATGTGTATGTAAGCTTGTTACTAATTTATTTATATGGTTTCTCTGAATTACCTGCTCAATCTTGCAAATACGCTAAGCGGAAGTGCCTTCTCAAATTTATCCTTAAGCATTAACTCTCCGAACGTCATATGATAGCTTTTGCCCTTATCCTCAGACCTGAGTCCGAAGGAGGTATTTATAAGTGTTTCGGCCAGCACAGCCGAGTATCCGTTTGAGTACAGATTGAGAACCACAAAGCTGTTCCTTTTGTCAACGATTGTTGAAACCTCAGTGAGAAATGCAAAAAGCAGTTCATCTAGTTTCCATTTTTCGCCATCAGGACCATGACCGTATGCAGGAGGGTCCATAATAATACCCTGATAGATATTTCCCCTGCGGGCCTCCCTCTGAACAAACTTGAGTGCATCCTCAATTACCCAGCGGATGTTATCCATGCGGCTCATCTCCATATTGGTTCTTGCCCAGGTAACAACCTGCCTTACCGAGTCAAGGTGAGTAACCTCAGCTCCGGCTGCTCTTGCAGCAAGAGATGCAGCACCGGTATATGCAAAAAGATTGAGCACCTTTGGAGCTTTGCCAGTGTTTTCAGCTACCTTTTTTGATTCATTGTAAATGAAATCCCAGTTAGGAGCCTGTTCAGGAAAGATACCCACATGCTTGAATGAAGTAAGCCCCATTCGCATGTTGAATTTAAGAGATCCCTTTCTGTACTCCACCGGCCACTGATCGTCCATTTTTTTAAGACGATGCCATGTTCCCGAATCTTCTTTGCCTGCCTTTCCGAAACCTGCACCGGTTGTAAACTTTGTATGAGCAAGCTTCATCCACTCGCTCTCAGGCATACTTTTTCCCCACAAAGCCTTGGGTTCCGGCCTTATAAGTATATATTCGCCAAATCTCTCGAGTTTCTCGAAATCTCCGGAATCTAACAATTCGTAATCTTTCCACCCTTTAGGGGACTCCAGTAATATCACCTTGCTCTAAAATTTATGTAATTAATGTGGCGCCTAAGGTAACTATTTTTGTAATAATATTTCTAAATTTGCCCCCTGATATAAGACACATAAAAAACATACCGACATGCAAAAGATTGACAATTACGACTTTTCGGGTAAAAGGGCCATCGTTAGAGTTGACTTCAACGTTCCCCTAAACGAAAATTTCCAGATCACCGACGACACAAGGATCCGTGCAGCTATTCCTACACTTAAGAAAGTGCTTGAGAAAGGTGGTTCACTCATAATTATGTCACACCTTGGCAGACCTAAAGGTCCAACCGCAAAATATTCTCTTAAGCACATTATCAGCGCAATAGAGGAGAAACTGGGAGTAAAAGTTCAATTTGCCCCGGACTGCATGGGTACAGAGGCAGCTGAACTTTCTAAAAATCTGAAACCGGGAGAGGTTCTTCTTCTCGAAAATCTGCGTTTCTATGCTGAGGAGGAGGGAAAACCACGCGACCTGGCAGAGGATGTAACCGAAGAGGTTAAGAAAGCAGCAAAGGCAGAGATGAAAGAGAAGCAGAAAGAGTTTACCAAAGTACTTGCCTCTTATGCAGACTGCTATATAAATGACGCATTTGGAACAGCACACCGCGCACACGCTTCAACTGCCCTTATCGCAAAATACTTCCCTAACGATAAAATGTTCGGATATGTAATGGAGGGAGAGATTACAGCTATTGACAAGGTGCTTAAGTCTCCTGAGAAACCTGTTACTGCAATTATTGGAGGAGCAAAGGTTTCATCTAAGATTGCAATCATCGAGAAACTTTTCGATGTTGCAGACAATATGATTATCTGTGGTGGTATGGCCTTTACATTTGCAAAAGCCAAAGGCGGAAAAATTGGGAAATCACTTTGCGAAGATGACCAGCTCGAACTTGCTCTCTCCATTCTTGACAAAGCAAAGGCAAAAGGTGTTAAGATTTACTTCGAAGGAGATGTGGTTGCCGCAGACGCATTCAGCAATGATGCAAACAAACAGGTTTGCGATATCATGAACATTCCTGACGGATGGCTTGGAATGGACGCCGGTCCTGAGACTCTCAAGCTTTGGGAGACTATCCTGAACAACTCAAAAACTATTCTCTGGAATGGCCCTGCAGGAGTATTTGAAATGCCTTCATTCGCAACCGGCACACTTAAAATTGCAGAACTTCTTGCACAGGTTACAGCCAAAGGAGCATTTACTCTCGTAGGCGGTGGCGACTCTGTTGCTGCAGTTACTCAAATGGGATATGCAAAGAAGGTAAGTTATGTATCTACAGGCGGCGGAGCAATGCTTGAATATCTTGAAGGTATCGAACTGCCGGGTATTAAAGCTATCCGCGAAGTATAAACAACAGCTTCAATGTTGAAAATTTGCCGGGCCGCACTGGCCGTTATTATTCCGGCACTGTTGATTTCAACCAATTGTGCAGCTCAACTGAAGATAGAGGGTCCGGTGGAGTCATATACTCCATCGGCCATATCTCCGGCTCTTTCTGAATTGCCGGTAATCGCAGAGATTGACATTAAGGCTCTGGAAAACTCCATTAACAAAAGATTTAACGGGTTGCTCTACGAAGGGAGCAACATATCAGACCGCAACCTTACCGTTAAGGTATGGAAGGCGCAAAATTTCTCTGTTTTTGTAAACAACGACGAAATCACTTACCGTGTCCCGCTGAGGATCTGGTCAAAATTCTCATGGAAAGTCGAGAAGTTCGGACTCTCGGTTTCTGACAATTATGAGGCAACCGGAGTGATTGCACTTGTATACAAAACCAAGATAATCATTGACAACAACTGGAAACTGCATTCTAAAACAACCTCCTCCGGCTATACCTGGATAGAGACTCCAAAAATCAATATCGTTGGAGTTAACATCCCCGTAAAATCACTTGCAGATTTTGCACTTGCCAGAACAGAGACAATGATTACTGCCCAGATTGACAAGACTCTTGCAGAATCATTTAAACTTGACAGTTATGTCTCTTCACTCTGGAACGACATCCAGAAGCCCATGCAGATGGACACAACATACAATCTGTGGATTAAAATTGTTCCCCGCGAAATATTAATGTCTCCGTTCTCTTCTCAGCCCGGCAGGCTAAAGATTCCTCTTGCTTTTTCCGGTATTGTAGAATCTACAATGGGAACTGCTCCTCTGCAAAGCAGCCCGGTTCCGCTGCCACTACTCAGAAAAACATATGCTCAGCCCGGCAATTTCAACATAAATCTTGGTGCCGACATAACCTTTGAGCAGATATCCAAAGTTGCAGCAGAGACGCTGGTTGGCCAGACATTCAAAGAGGGGAGAAAGTCCATAACTGTTAAAGGAATATCCATGTACAGCAGCGAAGGAAGAGCTGTAATGGCAATGGATGTCACAGGGTCTGTGAAGGGACGCATTTTCCTTACCGGAAAGATGGTCTACGACAAGGACTCCCTTACACTCTCAGTTGCAGAGCCGGAATTTGACATCAAAACAAGGAACGTACTCCTGAAATCTGCAAACTGGCTCCTTCACGGAATGATTTTAAAGAAAATCACTCCATATCTTACATATAATGTTGCGGCAGACCTGGAGGGCATACGGTCAGACATTGATGGTATGCTAAAAAAATACTCCCTGTATGAGGGAGTATCTCTTGAGGGGGCGCTGGACACTATTAGTGTAACAGACCTCGCTCTGGTTCCCGGTGCGGTTCGCCTTCAGGCAAATCTTCGCGGGAATATAAAAATCAAGATTGGCGAGCTTTAAACAGTAAGAATCTCTTTCTCCTTTAAAGCAAGTATCTCTTCAATTTTCTTGTTGTAGCTGTCTGTCTCTTTCTGGAGAACAGCTTCGCCATCTTTCACCACATCTTCCGGAAGTCCGTCCTTCTGGTATTTTTTTAGAACATCAACACCATCGCGGCGGGCATTTCTCACGCTTATCTTTGCGTGCTCACCCTCGGCTTTCACTCTTTTCACAAGGTCCTTCCTGCGGTCCTCTGTGAGTGGCGGAACGTTGATGCGAACATGCTCTCCGTTGTTAGATGGTGTAAAGCCTATATTGGCAACCATGATTGCCTTCTCAATCGCAGCAATCATCTTTTTATCCCATGGCTGTATGAGCATTGTCTTAGCATCAGGTGTGGTGATGCTCGCAATTTGTGGTATAGGGGTAGGGTTTCCGTAATAGTCTACCATGATGCTGTTGAAAACGGCAGGATTTGCCTTGCCGGCTCTGTAGCTTTTAAGCTCCTCTTCGAGGTGCAAAAGAGCCTTCTCCATTTTCTCCTTTGCAGAGGTAATAACCTCTTTTTGTTTGCTTATATCCATAATTCTAGAATTTATTGTTGCAAAGATAAGTTATCTGCCGGAAACTATTGTACCAATGTTGTCTCCCTTTACAATTCTGAGCAGATTGCCCTGCTTGTTCATGTCAAATACCACTATGGGAAGTGAGTTCTCTTTGCATAGTGCAAAGGCAGTGAGGTCCATCACCTTGAGGTTATCTGAAAGAGCCCGGTCAAAGGTGAGATTATCGTATTTTTTTGCCGATGGATTTTTTTCAGGATCGCTGTCGTAAACTCCGTCTACACGCGTTCCCTTGAGAAGAGCGTCGGCTCCAAGTTCTGCAGCCCTGAGGGCAGATGCAGAATCTGTGGTAAAGAACGGGTTGCCTGTTCCTCCTGCAATTATTGCTACTCCGCCCTTTTGCATAAATGCAGCTGCAGCGTCGCGCACATAATAGCGTGCAAATGGTTCCATTGGTGTTGATGTAAATACCTCTGCATCCACTCCTTCGCTTTTAATTGCCATAGAGAGTGCAATGCTGTTGATGACAGTTGCAAGCATACCCATCTGGTCACCTCTTACCCTGTCGAAGCCCTTTCCCACTCCGGAGAGGCCCCTGAAGATGTTACCTCCGCCAATTACCACAGCTACCTGAGTTCCCTGCGAAATTACATCTTTAATATCTGATGCATAACGGGCAAGCATTCCTTCGTCAATACCCTTACCGTCTGAGCCTCCAAGGCTCTCGCCGCTCAATTTGAGCAACACTTTTTTGTATTTCATTTTCACCATTTATCTAACAAAAGTAGCCAAATATTATGAAAATACCAAGTTAGGGGTTATCTTTGAGGCCGTTTTGAAAGAGTAATATAAACATATATAATATGGCAAACATCTTCACCTCTTCAATTGGTAAAAAGCTCATAATGAGCATTTCCGGACTTTTCCTGATTCTGTTTCTACTAGTCCATCTCCTGGCCAATTCGGCGTACCTTTTCGGCCCCGAGGCTTTTGACCTGATAATAGTCATAATGGGTTCGCCTGTTGTGGTTGCCATGGTTCCGCTCCTCGCCGCCGGTTTTGCAGTTCACATTGCATACGCGCTCATTCTTAACCGTATGAACATGAAGGCACGCGGCACCCAGAGATACGAAGTCACCCACAAGGGAGAGGCAGACTCTTGGGCATCAAAGAACATGCTTATTCTGGGTCTAATTGTCCTTGGATTTCTGGTATTCCACCTAAGCCACTTCTGGGCAAAAATGCAACTTCCCGAATTTACAGGCGGCCATGCCGAGGATGTAAACGATCTGATGCACCTTACATTTGGCAATCCATACATTTTTGTATGTTACCTGGTATGGTTCACTGCTCTTTGGTTCCACCTCACACACGGTTTCTGGAGTGCGCTTCAGACCATTGGTATGAACAACACCAAATGGCTTACAAGACTTAAAGCAATCTCTTATGTATATGCAACAGTTGTTTGCGGCGGATTCGTTGTAATTGCCGTAACTGCATTTTTAAGAGCTAACGGTTATATAGGCTGATTCCTGCAAGCAGGTTATCACTGAAACAGCTCCCTTATTATCCCGTCCGAAAGAAAGAGTTTTCCGGACGGGATTCTTATTTTCCCCCCAGCCTCCTCAAGCTCTCCTGATTTTATCAGCCTTGCCGCATCTGAAAAAAAGCGGGAAGAAAGCTGTGAAGGAAAGCGGGAGACAAGGTGTTCCCTGTCAAGCCCCTCTTTTCTGCGAAGCGATAGCATCACTGTTTCATTAAAAAGATCTCTTTCCGATAATTTTTCTCTCTTTGCGAAAGCGTCCCAGTTGGTTTGCAAAAGGTACTTCGAAAGCGACGGAGGATTAAAGTGTCTCACTGAGCCGTCGAATGAGTGGGCAGACGGGCCAAGCCCCAGGTAAGGGGTGTGATTCCAGTAGCTGCTGTTATGTTTTGCCTCTTTGCCCGGGCGGGCAAAACTTGAGACCTCATACTGGATGTAACCTGCTTTTGTCAAAATCTCCTGCAGCATCGAATACTGTCTGTAAGATGATTCATCAGGCAGCGGAATATAGGTACCCTTTTCGTAATCCCTGCCCAGCTTTGTTCCCGGCTCAATTCCCAGCTGATATGATGAGATGTGTTCAGGAGAGAGTTCAACGGCCTTCTCAAGGGTCTCCTGCCATACCTCTTCTGTAAGAGCACCAAAGCCAAAGATCAGGTCAATGCTGATATTTTGGAATCCGGCACTTCTTGCGGCTCCAAAGGCATTTAAAGCTGTTGCCGAATCGTGCCTTCTGTTCATCCATTTAAGGTGGGCGTCAGTAAAAGACTGCACTCCCATGCTCAGTCTTCTTGCTCCTGCCAGATAGAGAGCAGAAAGATACTCCGGCGAAGCATCGTCCGGATTTACCTCAACGGTAAACTCGTCAAGATCTGCAGGGTTATCAATCTCAAAGAAATTGCAGATAGATTTGGTTATTGCCGCAAATGAAGCGGGCGATAAAAGAGAGGGGGTGCCTCCGCCAAAATATAGTGTTTTGACACGGCACCCCCTGTTTTTAAAATAATCCTTCCTGAATTCTGCCTCCCTTATGAGGGATTCGGTAAAAGCCTCTCTCTGCCCGGTCTCTTTAACCGAGTAAAAGTCGCAGTATGTGCAGAATTGCGAACAGAAAGGTACATGTATATATATCCCCGCCAAGGTTAACAGTACTTATCGAAGAAGAAGGTCAGACGACCCCAGCTTTGATTCCTCAGTATAGACATCTACTGTATAGACACCCTTCACAAAAGACTGACTTCCCTGGAAGAAAATGCAAATCTCAATTTCGTTTCCCTGATAGTCTACTTCACGGGATGCAGAGTAAATCATCTGCTCTCCGTCCACAGTAAATATCTGCTCTTGTCCGGTTGTAAGAAGGATCCCGTCCGGACCTTTGATTCTTACAAATACTCTGCGTGGTCCCTTCTCTGCAATTGAATTCTCAACAAGGCTGAGACATGTGCGAAGTTTCGCAGTTCTGCTGCTTCTGTCTGTATCCTTGTTTGATGAGTTTATTGCAGTCATAACTACTCCGCGCCCCTTTACAACAGCACCTATCTGAACCTTCTTTGCATATTCGTCTGTTGTTGTCTGAAGTTCCTTTATTTTTTCGCGGCTCTCCTTTGCCTCGCTGCGCGCCTCCACGGCATCCTTGCGAAGGGAAATATTAAGAGTATTAAGTGAATCTATCTGAACAATGTAACCTCTCATAATACTTCTGAGTGTACCAAGTTCCTTTTCATACTCCCTGAGTTTTGCCCTGTTTGTGGCATCAGTTTTCTTGATACGGTCTATAAGCTGAACCACCTTTTCCCTCTCTACTGAAAGGTGAGCATTAAGAGTGTCGTTGTCTGAAGAGAGGCCGTCATAGTCGGACTTGAGCTGAACCATCTGCTCTGTAAGCTGCTCCTTCTCCACATTAAGGTCTACTATGACACCTTGCCTGTCATACCACATCCATGCGAGTACCCCGGCCAGCACAACAGCAACGGCTGCTAGTATCATTACAATCGTTTTCCATTTCTTTTCATTTTCCATACCGTTGAATTTTTTGTGTTATTAATTGCCTCAATTACAAAAATAGAAATTTTTGCTAGCTTTGCCTTAATAAAGTTTACTTATAACCAAATCTATTATGTCTGGATTCAATTTCAAGCAGTATATCACCCGAGTGGTGAAGTACATGATTTACCTGGCGGTTGTATTTTTTTTAATCATTGGCATTTTCGCTATTACATCCCAAAGCGGATTCAAATTTGAAAATCTGTTTCGTCCCGGAACAGGCGGTCAGATGATTGTATTCTTCCTGGCCATCTCTCTGGTTTACCCATTTTTTGGCTTCGTAAAGAAGAAAATTTACCTCAACAGGGGATTTGCAGAGGACCGCGAAAAGATAGTTGATATCTTTCTGAATACCCGCTATATTCTCATTTCTGAGACAGCGACTACAATCACCTTCAGGCACACCTCTGCTATTGTGAGACTCATGAGAATGTATGAAGATGATATTACAATTGATTTTACTGACAATCCAATTGTAATGGAGGGTCAGAGAAAAGATGTTTACAGGATAGGACGTGCCATTGAGTATCACACCCGCGACGACCGCAAGGATGACTAAACTTAAAGGTTAAAGGTTTTACCTGGGATAGAGATCGTGGTTCCACTCCGGAGCCGCGATTTTTTTATCTTCGGGCAGCACAAAACTCAGATAGGTAATAGGATGTCCCTGCGAAAGAAAATGCTGTTCGTAATGGGTTTTGATTGAGAGAATCTCAGACATCTCAGGAGAAAGCATACCTCTCTCCATATCTGAATAAACATCCTTAATCTCAGCAAGAACCTCAAACTGATTCTTCTTTACCAGTGCGCATGAGTATTCGTGCAGATACGGACTGTCAGTTTTAAGATGGATTATTCCTCCGGGTTTCATAAATTTCCTGTACCGGTCAAGAAACATGGGGGCCGTCAGTCGTTTGTTGTCTCTTCTTATCTGAGGATCTGCAAATGTTATCCATATCTCAGAAACCTCGCCGGGGGAGAAGAGCCATTCAATAAATTCTATTCTGGTACGAAGAAATGCAGCATTGGAGATACCCTCCTCAGTTGCGGTCTTGGCTCCGCGCCACATTCTTGCACCTTTAATATCGACACCAATAAAGTTCTTTTCCGGATATTTCCGGGCAAGACCAACAGTATATTCACCTCTTCCACATCCGAGTTCCAGCACAATGGGGTTCTCATTCCCGAAACATTCTGCATGCCATCTGCCTTTCATCTCATGATCCCTGCGGAACACCTCTTCAAAATCCGGCTGGTAAAGGCATTTGAAACTTTTATTCTCCTCAAATCTTCTTATTTTGTCTTTTCCCATCTTATTCTAATGCTGTGAATTCTTCTTTACAATTATTCCAATCTCTCCCACTCCTTCCATAACCGGCGAATCTGAAATCTGGAAGGCCTGGATGTACCAGGTTCCCTTCTCGGGAAAAGTTATCCCTTTTCTGTAAACCCATCTGAAATCTCTCCACATACCTGAACGGCTGAACATCTCCTTTCCCTCTCCCGAAAGGAGAAGCGAGAGTGAATCGGTATACCACCTGCCGGATGGCGAACCTATCCTGAACCGGAGCGGGAGTTCCAGCAGTCCCGACTCTGAGTGGATTCTCGCATATACCTCCAGGTTGTAAAGCGCAAGCGAGTCATCAACCGGAATTCTGTACTCCAGAAATGACCCGGCTTTGAATTCACCCCCTTTGGGTTTAGCTGTATATGTTTCGAATTCTCCCCCGCGGATACACGAGAGGAGTGCAACTGCAACTAACACGAGAAGGCTATGCCTTCCTGTTATTTTCATTCCTTCCACCTTCGTTGTGGTTATTGTGATGGCGGTTAATGGTCTTTTTGCGTCGGTTATTACCTCCGCCCTTCTGCTTTTCATCAAACCTTGAGATGCTGTCGTCACCAACAGCCGTAACAAATTCAGGAGATTTTTCAGATGCCACAGGAAGCAGGCTCTCGACCTTTACCCCTCTTGCATTTAATTTGATAATCTCTTTTACTCTTGTTGCCTCGAGCGGAAACATATTGGTCATGCTGTTCTGCTCATATGAAAACCACATTACCCCTTTGAGAGTATCTGTCTTGACCAGGAAGGCCGGGCCGTCGAGAGTGTCCAGCGGCTCTCTTACATAAGGGATGTTTGTCTGGGCATCAAGGTAGGCTGCTGCCTCGTAATTAATGCAGCATTTAAGCTTGCTGCACTGCCCGGCCAGCTTTTGCGGATTCAGTGAAAGATCCTGGCTCCTTGCAGCCTGAGTTGTGATGGACTGAAAGTCTGACATATATCTTGCACAACAGAGTTCCTGACCACAAACGCCAATTCCGCCAATGAGCCCGGCCTCCTGCCTTGCTCCAATCTGACGCATCTCAATCCTTATCTTAAACTCCTCTGCAAATTGCCTGATAAGCTGACGGAAGTCTACCCTCTCGTCTGCTATATAATAGAAAATCGCCTTGGTGCCATCGCCCTGAAACTCCACATCCCCAATTTTCATGTTAAGATTCAGGGATGAGGCAATCTGCCTTGAGCGAATCATTGTTTTGTGTTCGCGGGCAATCGCCTCCTGCCACCTTTCGATGTCGAGGACTCTTGCCTTGCGGTATATCTTTTTGAATTCGTAGGTATCCTGATTGATGTCGTTTCTTTTGAGCTGCCTGCGCATTATTGGCCCTTTGAGGGTAACTATTCCCACATCGTGTCCGTTAACTGCCTCAACCACTACAATGTCCCCAACATGTATCTGAATTCCGGTATCGTTCTTAAAGTAAAGCTTGCGGGTATTCTTAAAGCGGACCTCAAAGAGATCTGCTGAGTCGGCATCGGGAATGCCGCACATCCAGTCAAAGACGCTCAGCTTACAGCATCCACCGTTGAATCCGCACGAGAGTTCACCCTCGTCGGAGCGGTTTGATACTGTTCCGCGTGTGCAGTCATATTTAATGTTTTTTGCTTCCATAATTGCTACAAAGATAGAAAAAAGCGGTTACCCAGATCGGCAAAGATATACTTGGAGTTAACGTTGCGCTCAATGTCACCCAGGGCTGCGTTTATATGTTCAATCCCCTTTTCAAAAAAGGCGGGGTTTACCCTTGACGCCCATATTCTGAATGTTTCGGTTCGTGAGGCCGGCACAAAAGAGAGACCCGGCGAACCTATGCTTATCATATAAATGCGTCTTATATATTCCAGAAGGTTGTAACAGAACTCCTTCTGTTTCTCTCTTGAGAGCTGGGCAACCTCTTCCCAGACCATAATTACCCTTGACAGATCCTTTGAGAGCGAACTGTTAATCAGAGAGGTAATGAGTGAGTCAAAGGCAGAGCTCTCTGTTGATTCAGAGATGAGCCTTCTTGCCCTGCTTATACTTCCTCCTGAAATCCTGGCCCATAAAAAGGCATCTGCAGGTTCTAGCCTGAAGTCATTTTCGAGCCTTGTTGCCAGAATTTTAACATCAACAGGCGGAACCTTTACAATTCTGCATCTTGAGAGGATTGTGGTAAGGATTCTGTCTGGCGACTGACTCACCAGGAAAAGAAAAGTTTTATCCGGAGGCTCCTCCATAAGTTTGAGCAGTTTGTTTGATGCCTCCTGATTCATTCTCTCTGCCAGCCAGACAACCATATACTTGTTCCCCCCCTCGAAGGCAGTCATGCTAAGCTTTCTGAAAATGGAAGAGGCCTCGGCAACTGATATATTTCCCAGTTTGTTTTCAATCCCGCACTTTTCGTAGAACTCCTGCTCTGTCAGGTAAGGATCTGCAGAAACAGACTCTCTCCATGTGGTTATAAAATTGTCACTGACAGGCTTTGATCCTCCGCCCGATGTGGTATTTACAGGAAAAACAAAATGGAGATCCGGATGGATCATCTTGGAAATCTTGCTGCATGAAGGGCATGTACCACATGAATCATGCTCAGAGCGGTTTGGACAGGAAAGATATTGTACAAAAGATAATACCAGAGGTAAAGCTCCGAAACCCTGCTCTTCAGTAAACAGCATTGCATGAGGAATTTTTCGGGAGGAAGCCATTTTAATAAGCTGCTCCTTAATACCTTCCTGTCCTGTTACTGAAGAAAAATGCATATTGAAAATTTAGCCAAAGATAACCATTTCACAGTTCTTACAATCAAAAGCCAGACGGAACTTCCTCTGTCCGTTCACAAGGAAGAGCGGTTCTGCAACAGGCTTTGAATATCCCTCTTTTGGGCACATCCCAAGTTCAAACTTGATACAATATTTGCACCTCATCAGCTCTGCTTCAATTGGCGGGTCAATTTCAAAAGCCTTATCTGCCGATTCGGCGCCAAGCTCCATGTAGAGCTGCTCTGACAACTTATTGGAAACATTACCCAGATATGTGATTTTCTTTCCGTTGAATATCCCCCGGAGCTTTTCGGGAACCACTCCGCTCATAACACTTCTCTCTGCATATTCTGCGGCGGAGGCGAGCTTCAGGCTCTTTGTTTCGTGCGGATTCTCTCTGATAATATCGAGTTCTGCAGCCACCCTCCTGCGGAGGTCGTTAATTGCAGAAATTGGCATGAACGGAAGCTCGCCTCCGCCCAGTGAATTCACTTTAAAAAGATAGATATCTGTGCTCTTCTCAAGTTGTGTCCTGAGAGAGCGCTCCGCTGCTTCGGGATTCTTTGCCTCATCAAACGGGCCACTAGCCAAAACAGATGCTGATGTTCCATCCTCGCAAACCGCCTCAAGAGTAATATCTTCACCGTCAAACAAGAGATCAAGAGTAACGCCGAGAACTCTTTTGGGCATATTCTTCTCCATCTCCTTCTCGAAATTGTGATTGAAGTTGCGGTATATCTTAACTCCCTGCTCCAGTTCAATTTTGTCATTAATGATAATGAGCCCCGGCTCCGTTACATTTGCCCTTGAACCAAGTATCTCGCCCCCTTTTCCAATGAAGCAGATTCCGTCACCATTCTCCACTCTCATAGCAGCAGCATACCTTATGTTAGTCTTTCCGCCACGTTTGTCAATAACCGAACTCTTTACTGTACCAACAAACTCTCCAATTGATTTTGCGGCATCGCCACTGTTCCACTCTCCCCTCCTGCCGTTAATAAAAAGATTTGTGTAACCTCTGTTGAATGTACTCTCAGGACGAGGCGTAAAGCCTCCGTAAAGCTTACCGTACGATGCAGCCGTATATCTTGAGTCACTCGCGATGAAACTGTCAAGAAGAGACCTGTAATGCCTTACGACATTCTTGATGTAAGAGATATTTTTCAGACGCCCCTCAATTTTGAAGGATGATATCCCGGCCTCTGCAAGCTGAGGAATATATTCACCCAGATTAAGGTCCTTAAGAGAAAGCAGTGTCTTGTCCCTGACCAGCAGCTTTCCTTTGGAATCGGTTAAATCATATTTTGAACGGCAAGCCTGTGCACATGCACCTCTGTTGGCACTTCTGCCTGTGAGTCTTTCGCTCATATAGCACTGCCCGCTGTACGATACACAAAGCGCACCATGAATAAAACTCTCCAGTTCGACTGAAGTATTGGCCCTTATCTCCCTAATCTGTTCAAGTGACAGTTCCCGCGCAAGAATAAGCCTGCTGAAACCAAGATCCTCAAGCATTTTTGCCTGCTCCACTGTGCGGATATTTGTCTGAGTAGATGCAAAAAGCGGAACAGGTGGCATATCGGCCTTCAAAAGACCAAGGTCCTGAATAATAAGGGCAGCGCATCCTGCTTCATAAGCCTGACGGGCAAGTCTTTCGGCCTCCTTAATCTCTTTATCGTAAAGGATTGTATTAATAACCATAAAGACTTTTGCACCATATTTCTGACCATATGCGGCAAGCCTTTCTATATCATGCATGGAATTTCCCGCAGCCTCCCTTGCTCCAAAAGCAGGTCCTGCAATATAGAGAGAATCGGCACCGCAATCAATTGCTGCAATGCCGATCTCTTTGTTTCTGGCCGGGGCCAGTAATTCTAATTTGCTTAGTTGCACTTAAGCTGAGTTTTCACTTTATATTCTGCAATTTGCTTGTAAGTAGGATCTGTCAGGATTTGCTTATAGTATCCGCAAGCCTTTGCATTGTTGCCTTTGCCTTCATATGCCAGAGCAAGGTTGTAGAGTGTTGAAGCCTTGTCCTTGGCATTTGTATCCATTGCATAGTAAGCCTCCAGAGCATTGATACCATCATCAAATTTCTTTAGCTGAACTGCAGATAGGCCAATTAGTTTAAGAGCGTTGCCCGACTCAGCAAGTTCGTTTGATTTCTTTGCATTATCCAGTACAGCAGCCCAGTTCTTGGTCTTCATCTCAGCAGCAGATTTCTTAAGGTAAAGAACAGAGAGTTGCTTTGAGGCATCCTCCTTCTGACCAAACTTAATTGCATTTTCAAAAGCTGCAATAGCTCCTGCTTCGTTGTTGAGGCGGCTCTCTGCCATTCCAATTCTGAGGAATGCAACACCGTTTTCCGGATCTGCCTTGAGAACTTTGTTATATTCAACAATTGCCTCGGCAAATTTACCTTCATTAAGCAGAGCATTTCCGTCTGCCATCAATACTTGAGGTAACAGGTCGGCAGCTTCGGTAACCACACTGGCAACTGAGTAGGCTTTACCTGTCTCGATTGCCTTTTTAAGCTGAACAACAGCATTGTCAATATCTTTTGCTGCTGCGAACTCCTTTCCATATCTGAGGTGAATCTGAGGTATCATTGCTTTTATTTCAACTACCATTGCAGCACCCTCTTCACCTAAACCCTCAAGCATTTTAAGCGCTTTGTTGAATGAGTCCAATGCGGCAGGAAGGTTTCCCTCATTGAGAGATGTGGCAGCAGCGTTATAAGTTTCGGTCGCAGTTGCCAGATCCTGACCGTTGATGCTGCCAAAAGACAACACCGATAGGGCGCAAATTGCCAAAAATGTCTTGAATTGTTTCATAAGTTATATTTTTTTAATTGGGATTCTCGCAAAAATAAAAAAAACAAATAAACCATGCAAAATATTGGATATATTTGTGATTGCGAATTTTAAAAACTAATTAATAGTTCATGAAAAGGATTTTTACATTTACGGCTCTTATGCTTATTGCCTTTCTGGCAGCAGCTCAGATGCCTCAGAAACTACCCCTGGACCCTAAAGTAAGGTCAGGCGTACTCGAAAACGGACTGACATATTATGTTGTCCAGAATGCCGAGCCTAAGGGTCAGGCAGAATTTTACATTGCCCAGAAAGTGGGCTCTGTACTTGAAGAGGAGAGCCAGAGAGGTCTTGCTCACTTCCTCGAGCACATGGCCTTTAACGGTACCGAGCATTTCCCCGGAAATGGAATCATATCATACCTGGAGACCATTGGTGTGAAGTTTGGGGTTAACCTTAACGCATACACATCACTTGATCAGACAGTTTACAACATCTCAGGCGTGCCTGTGAAAAGACAGGGCATTATTGACTCTTGTCTCCTCATTCTCAGAGACTGGTCATGTGCCATCTCTCTTACAGAAGGAGATATTGACGAAGAGAGAGGAGTTATCCGCGAGGAGTTCCGCACAAGCAGCAATGCTATGCTCAGGATGTACGAGAAAGATATCTTTCCTGCTCTTTTCCCGGACAGCAAATATGCAAACCGTCTCCCTATAGGTCTTCTTGATGTAATCAATAATTTCACATACAAGGAGATTCGCGACTACTACCACAAGTGGTATCGTCCGGACCTTCAGGGAATCATTGTAGTAGGTGATATTGATCCTGCTGCAATTGAAGCTCAGATCAAAACAATGTTCGGATCAATTCCAAAGGCAGTAAATCCTGCAGAGAGAATTGAGATTCCTGTTCCTGACACAAAGGAGCCAATAATTGGAATTGGAACAGATCCAGAGGCTTCATCCAGCAGTGTTATGTTATTCTACAAGCACGATGTTCTTCCTAAAGAACTAAGAGCCACAGCTGCAGGTATGGTAATGGATTTCATGAACACAATGGTTACCAGCATGCTTAACTCTCGTCTTCAGGAGATTGTTCAGAAACCGGACGCACCTTTCACAAGTGCAGGTTCTAACTATGGTGGTTATGTTGTTGCACAGTCCAAGGATGCATTTGGCATTTCTGCCGGTGCAAAGGAGGGCAAAATTGAAGAGTCCCTTAAACTGATGGTTAATGAGGCCGAAAAAGTAAAACGTTTTGGATTCACAGCCTCAGAACTTGAGCGTGCAAAGGCAAACTACATGAGTCGTCTTGAGCAGGTTTACAAAGAGCGCGAGAAGCAGAAGAACAGCTATTATGTTAGCAACGTTCTCAACAACTTCCTCACCAACGAGGCATATCCCGGTATTGAGACTACTTACACAATGATGCAGCAGATAGCTCCGGCTATTCCGCTTGAGCAGATTAACAAGTATGCTCAGTCGCTTCCTACTGTTGAAAACATTGGTATTGCAGTAATGATGCCTGCAAAAGAGGGCCTTAAAGTACCAACCAAAGAGGAGATTCTGACTGTATTCAACAACGCCGTTAAGGAAGAGGTTGAGGCATATAAGGAGACTATCTCTAACGAACCGCTTGTTCCTGTTGCTCCTGCAAAGGGATCAGTAGTATCTGAAGTTAAAGAGCCTATGAGCGGCGCAACTGTATGGAACCTTTCAAATGGTGCTACAGTAGTTATTATGAAGACAGACTTCAAAGACGATCAGATTATGTTCAACGCAGCATCAAAGGGTGGTCTTTCATTGTTTGGAAAAGATGATATCATCGCGTCAAAAGTTGCCGTTGAAGCAGCAAATGTAGGCGGACTTGGCAAATACAGCGTTACAGACTTGCGCAAGGTTCTTGCCGGCAAGAATGTGAACACAAGACCATCAATTACAATCATGAGCGAGACTCTTTCCGGCAGCAGTACTCCAAAAGATATCGAGACATTCATGCAACTTGTTTACCTCAACTTTACTTCAGTAAGAGAAGATGATGATGCATTCAAATCATATGTTGGAAGAATGAAGGCTCAGCTTGAAAATCTTTCTGCCCAGCCAATGGTTGCTTTCTCAGATACACTTCAGAAGGCCATGTTCAATAACAATCCTTATGCAAACAGACTCACACTTGAGATGCTTGACAAGGTTGATTACAAAAAGACACTTGAACTGTATCGTCAGCGTTTCGCAAATGCAGCAGATTTCACATTCACTTTCGTAGGTAATGTAGATGCAGCTGTTTTGAAACCACTGGTTGAAACATACATTGCATCACTGCCTTCAAACAAATCTCAGAAAGAGAACTGGAAGAATGTAGGAATGGTTCCTGTAAAAGGCAAGGTAGTTAAGCACTTTGACAAAGAGATGCAGACACCTAAAGCAACTGTTTATACAATTTTCACCGGCAAAGCAGGCTATTCAGTTGAGAACAACATTCTCGCAAGCATGACCAAGCAGGTGTTTGATATGGTATTTACAAGAAGCATCCGCGAGCAGGAAGGCGGTACTTACGGTGTTGGTGTTAACATGAACATCACTTATTATCCTGAAGAGTATTACACATTCCTGTTTGGCTTTGACACAGATGTTGCCATCAAAGAGAGACTTCTCAACAGAGCTCACAAGGAGATAGGACTTGTAATTGAAAAGGGTGTTACCCAGGAAGACTTCTCAAAGATTATGGAGTACATGCAGAAGACATATACCCAGAATCTTCGCGAGAACGGCTACTGGCTTGGAGCTATCTCAAACAGGTTCCTTATGGGCAAAGATATGCACACTACCTATGAGGCAACTTTAAAGGGAATAACTCCTGCAAAACTCAACAAGTTCATTAAAGAGACACTTTCACAAGGCAATCAGCTCGAAGTTATCATGAGCGGTAAAACTGCCGAGAAAAAATAATACTTACCAAGTACCCGGCACCACATGAAGACCAGCTCAATTATTGAAATAGGCAACATCCTTGTATCATCTGCAATTCTTACGGAGAAGTTCGTATGTGACTATCCCGTTTGCCACGGAGCATGCTGCATTATTGGCGACAGCGGAGCACCCCTGAGCAAAGAGGAGTGCCTGCTGCTGGAGAAAGAGCTGGGAAACATTAAAAGACATCTCAGACCTGAGGGGATCCTCTCCATTGAGGAGCAGGGCCCCTTTGTCCGGGATACAGACGGAGATTTCGTTACACCTCTAGTTAACGGAGAAGAGTGTGCATACACTCAGTTTGACGACCAGGACAACTGTTTCTGCGGAATTGAAGTGGCTCGCAACAGCGGCGACACCCATTTTCGCAAACCAATTTCCTGCTGGTTATATCCAATAAGGGTTTCATATCTTTCCAATGGTCTGGTGGCGCTAAATCTGCATGAATGGCATATCTGCCTTGATGCATTTGTTAAAGGCAAAAAAGAGGGGGTCCCCGTATATAAATTTCTACGGGAACCCCTTATTTTTGCATTTGGCGAAGAGTTCTACAGCCAGCTTGAAATAGCTCACAGGGAGCTTTTCAATTCAAAATAAATTCATCTATTTTTCTCTGCTTCCCATATATCTTGTCAATTCAACAAGATGGTCCCTGTATATTGAGTCAGGCAAAGACATCAGGCACTCCTGAGCCATATTGCACTGGTACTCCAGAGCACTCTGAGCAACAGCGTTCCCATTGTATTTTTCAACCAGAGCAAATGCTTGTTCTGCAAGTTTATCATCTTCATAACCTGCAAACCTTATGGCATCCAGCATCAGCTCTCTCTCCTCTTCACCGGCAGCCTTAAGGGCAGCAATCAGCGGAAGAGTGAGCTTTTTCTCCTTTACATCGCCGCCGGTAGGTTTGCCTGTATTGAGCTGAGGTGTATAATCAAAAATATCATCTCTTATCTGGAAAGCAAGACCCAGATGATATGCATACTGTTCCATCTTTGTGAGAACTTCCGGAGATGCCCCCATTGTGAAAACCGAGCTTTTTATTGCAGCAATAAACAGGCTGGATGTTTTCTGTGCAATTATGCGATAGTAATCCTCTTCTGTTGTATCCAGAGAAGATGCCTTTTGCATCTGGAACAGCTCACCCTCAGAGAGCTCTTCAACCGCTTTGGTAAAGAAACCCATCACCTCCATATTCCTTTCGCTCACAATAAGTGTAAGTGACTTGGCAAGCCAGTAATCCCCTGTAAGGACAGAGGCAGCAGGATTATATTTATACTGTACAGTATCCACTCCCCTTCGCTGAGTTGCCTCATCGGCAACATCATCATGGAGCAGTGTAGCTGTATGTATCATTTCAGAGACAACTGAACAGGCAATGGTCAGACGCCCAGGATTCCCCAGAGCTCTTGCAGCCAGAAGTGAAAGAAGAGGCCGCACCTGTTTTCCCTTGTTATCGAGCAGGTATGTGTTAATAGAATTAAGAAGGTCCGATTTACTCCAGAGCGCCTCTTTCATAAGCCCCTCGAACTGCAACCACTCGCTGCGGATGTCGTCCTGAATTGCTTTTATATCCATATATTGTTTTTTGTAGGTTAGGCTGGTGCGTAATGTTTTGGTTCAAGTATCTGAGGTTTGCATTTTTCTATTGCCTCAACCAGTCCGGAAACATCTTCAACCACTATTAACGCATCACTCCAGTTTCTGTTCAACATTTTTTCAGAAACCAGATGCGCAAACAGTTGCAGCAGGGGGTTAAAGAAACCGTCAAGATTAAGCAGGATAACGGTTCCCGGGTACAGGCCAAGCCTTTTTAATGTATAAGTTTCAATAAGTTCTTCAATCGTACCCACACCTCCCGGGAGGGCAACCACGGCATCGGTATTTTCACGAAGCATCTCCTTGCGCCGGCTCATTGAGTCAACCAGAGTGAGTTTCCTCAGCGAAGGGTGATCAAGTTCAATATCTTTCATGAACGAGGGCATTACACCTTCAACATCACCGCCCAGCTCATTCATCTTGTCAATAAGAACACCCATGAGGCCTCTGCAGCTCCCCCCGCATACGATAGTGTATTCACGAAGAGAAGCCGCCTTAGCGAAGCTATCGGCGGCCTCCGTGTATTTTTGTTCAAGGATATTGCTCGACGAACAATAGACACAAATTCTCTTGCCCATTCTTGTCAGTTTAGAAAAGGAATGCAACCGAGAGCTGGAATCCCTGAATTTTTGCGTTTTCGTATTTCTCTTCCCAGGTAGTGTTTGTGGCCGACTCAAGTTTGCCAAGTCCCCAGTTGTATTTACCCATTATCTGAAGCTTCCAGATATCAAGGCCAACACCGGCACCAACACCATAATTAAAACGATTGATGTCGTCCCAGTCCTGGTTTGCAAGGTCACCACCTTTTTGGAGAGCATACGAAATATAAGGGCTGACTACAATAAACGGACGGAGAATCAGCAGATCAAGTCCCAGCTGGAAGTTAATCGGAAGAGTCAGGTAATCGATCTCAATTTCAGTCATTGTTGGAGGCAAAACAGCATTTGATACTATTAAGCCGTTGTGAGGCTGAATTCCTGTGTATGCCTCTGTAAAAGAGGTTTTAACCTTTGAATACAACAATTCCGGCTGAACACCTATTCCAATGATAGGAATTTTGAACTGCCATGCAATACCAAAGTGATAGCCTGTCTGATTTTTCCAGGCCTGATCTACAGACCCGCTTTCAGTGACGTCTTCGAGAGTATTGAAGTTTAAACCCGCTTTAATACCAAATTTTGACTGGCCAAAAGAGAGTGTCGACACTACCATTAACGCCAAAAGAACCGAAAGAAATTTTTTCATAATACTTACATTAATGAATTGATTTTTGCAACGATATTTGCTTTAGTCGTAGAGCCCACAATTTTATCAACAACCTCACCGTTCTTGAAGAAGAGCAGCGTAGGGATATTGCGGATTCCGTATTTCACAGGTACCTCCGAACTGTTGTCAACGTCACATTTAGCAATCACAGCTTTTCCTTCATACTCGCCGGCGAGCTCCTCCACTATTGGAGCAATAACTCTGCACGGACCGCACCATGGTGCCCAGAAATCTACAAGTACAGGAACATCTGATTTGATTACTATTTCGTTGAAATTCGAATCGTTAACTGCTATAGCCATAATAAATTGATTTTTTCGTTTGTTTTAAATAACTCTTATGACTGCTAAATTAATATCAATTTTTAGAAAAACCTAAAAAAGAGGCAGGCTGCGCCGCAATTTCTGTTAACTATCTGATTATATATTAAATGCAAAACACAAACTTCTCAGATTGAAAAGTTTGTGTTTTATATTTAACAGAATTTCTGCTTATTAACAGAAATTGTGGCGCACTTAAATCACCGATTCTGCCTCCCAGACAAAGGCGCGCAGTCCCTGCTTCTGAGCAGAATCGTTGATCTTCTTAAGTTCGGCTAGAAGTTCCTGCAATTTGCTATCCTCAACAACAGCCAGAGTGGCCATGTTTTTTGAGGGCCATGCATGTGTTCCGTAGTGAGGTTCTCCATCTTTGGTACCTCGTCCCTCGACGTCGTTCCATTTGGTGAATCCCCTAACGTCGCATTTATCCAGGGCACCCTGTACGAGAGCATTGTGTGCCTGATTATATACTATCATTAATGATTTCATGCTTTTGCTTTGTTAAGATTTAACATTTTTGCCCATGCCTTCCTTTTCTTTTTGATATCACCGGCGTGGAATGAGGTGTAAACTGTAGGAATCACAACCAGAGTAAGTATTGTTGAGAGAGAAAGACCACCAATGATTGAAATACCCATAGGTTGCCAGATTTCTGAACCCTCGCCAATTCCCAGCGCCATTGGAAGCATACCCAGAATTGTTGTGAGTGTTGTCATGAGTACAGGACGCAGACGGGATTTTCCTCCTGAAACCACAGAACGTTTAACTGACGCACCGCGCTCCTTGTTGAGGTTAATATAGTCTATAAGCACAATACCATTCTTAACAACAATACCCACAAGCATAACCGCACCAATGAGTGCAATAAGGCTAAGTGTTGTTCCTGTTAGCCACAGAGCAGTAAATACCCCGGTAAATGCAAACGGAAGCGAGAACATAATTATGAACGGATCACGGAAGGACTCAAACTGAGCTGCCATTACAATATATGTCAGAAGAACTACAAGCAGAAGCAGGGTAAACATATCCGAGAATGACTCCTGTTGCTCCTCAATTGCGCCGGACATCTCCACTGCAATGAGGTTTGGTTTGTCAATCTTGGCCACCTCTCTTTCTACATCTGCCGCAATATCTCCCAGAGAACGGTCATAAACCGTACCTGTTACTTTTATAACGCGCTCTCTGTCAAGGTGCTCAATTGATGGCGGAGCAAAGCTCTCTATAACACTCCCTAGCTCGCTCAGGCGGACAGCCTTTCCCTGAGCATTGTAAATAAGAATGTTCTTGATATCATCAATTGTAGTTCTGAACTTCTGATCATTTCTGACAACAATGTCATACTCCTCTCCATCTTCGCGAAAGCGGGTGGTTATGATACCGTTGATTCTGTTCCTGACCACAGTGGCGGCAGCCGTCATAGTTATTCCGTTCATCGCAAGCTTCTGCCTGTCAAACTGAACCTGGAACTGAGGCATATAGTCTTCACGGCTAAGCTTAACATCCCTCAGACCTTCAGTTTTTTCCATCACACTGGCAACCTGGCGGGCAACTGTCTCGGCATCATCAAAGTTAAATCCTAAAACATCCATCTCGAGAGTTGTCCCACCGGTTCCCATTCCCATTCCCTGGTTTCCGCCAGGTGATACTGTATATCTGTAGATCTCAGGAATATTGATTAGGTCTTTTCTAATCTCATCTGAGATTTCGAAAATATCCCTGTCTCTATCCTTAGGATCTGATAGTTTTGCTGTGTATGAAATAATATGAGTTCCGGAGCTTCTCATTGAAAGGAACACATTGGCACCGTCTGCCTGACCAAGAGATGTCTGAAGAATCTCGATTTCCGGATACTTCTCCCTCCATGTCTCGTACAGATATGTGTTCATTTTTCTTGCCTGCTCTACCCTTGCGCCAACCGGAAGTTCAATTGTAATTCCTATCTGAGAGTTATCTGATGACGGGAAGAAGTCAGTACCCACCCTGGCAACCAGGAAGAGACTGGACACAAACATAAGACCGGCTAGCGTCATTACCATAAGCCTGTGATTTACAGACCATCTTAGGATATTTTCATACCATCTGTCAAGTGCATTAAGAAACTTCTCAATTGGAGAGTAGAAAAACTGGAAAGCTTTTGACCTTTTTGGATCCTCCCTGAGCATCATTGATGAGAGCATAGGGGTAAGGGTAAGTGCTGCTATGGTAGATACAACAATGATAATTGTCACAATCCAGCCAAGCTGTTTGAACATGATACCGGCAAGACCAGACACCATTGTAAGCGGGAAGAATACGGCAACAATTGTAAGTGTTGATGCAATTACTGCAACAGCAACCTCATTTGTAGCATAGATTGCGGCATCCTTGGGACGGCTGCCTCTCTCTATGTGCGTCGTTATATTCTCAAGCACCACAATTGCGTCATCCACCACCATACCAATTGCAATTGAGAGTGAGCTGAGCGATATAATATTGAGAGTATTTCCGGTAACCATCAGATAGATGAACGCAGCAATAAGCGAAACGGGGATTGTAAGGATAATGATAAATGTTGCCCTCCATCTTCCCAGGAAGAAGAGAACCACTATCATTACAAACAGACCTGCAAGCAAAACTGTCTCTGTAAGGGAACCAATACTATCCTTGATAAATTCAGATGTATCCAGTACCATATCCAGTTTTACATCAGGAGGCAGGCTCTTCTGTATTTCCGGAAGCTCCTTGTTAATCCTGTCTGCGATTTCCACAACATTTGCTCCGGACTGCTTCTGTACAACAATTGTCGCACCGCGCTGTCCGTTTGTGTATATCTCTGTCGAGCGCTCCTTAAGGGTATCCTTTACGGTTGCAACATCCTTTATATAGATGTTTCTGCCCATAAAGCTGCCCACAATAAGATTCTCAATCTCGTCGCTCTCCTTGAACTCACCATCTACCCGCATTGAGAAGGTTTCAGAACCAACATCGATTGTTCCCGCAGGAACATTCCTGTTTTCCATGGCAACAAGGTTTGCAATCTGTTCGATTGAAATTTTGTATGCCTCCATCTTCTGAGGATCTGTGGATATCTGAATTTCTCTCTGAGGGGCGCCCGAAATAGAGGTTGATGCAACCCCGTCTATCCTGTTGATAGGGTTTGCAACCTTCTCTTCAAGTATCTTGTAAAGTGCCTTTGAACTCACATCTGCATTTGCAGAGATGAATGCAATTGGCATCATGTCTGAGCTGAACTTGAGAACAACAGGAGATTCACAATCGTCCGGGAGAAAGTTTCGCTGCATGTCCAGAACGGCACGAATATCGTTAACCGCCTCATCCATATTTGTACCGTATTCAAACTCAACGGTAATGAGAGAGACGTTATCTTTTGAAACAGATGTTATTTTTTTAAGGTCCGAGACTGTACTGAGCGAGGTCTCGAGCCTTTTAGTCACATTCAGTTCAATATCCACTGCACTGGCGCCGGAATAGGTAGTCATTACCGTTGCGGCGTTCAGTTCGATTTTTGGATAAAGGTCAACTGAAAGTTTCGAGTATGAGAAAAGACCGAGTACAACAATCGCCACAAATATGAGGGCGGTTGTTACCGGCTTTTTAACTGCACTTTCATAAATTTTCATACTGGTGTCTTATTTAGAGTGAAAGATCGGCTCCACCTTCGGTTACCGATACTTTTGCCTTGTCAATCAAGTTGTTCATACCTGCCACTATTACTTTCTGACCATCAGAAAGGCCGCCAAGCACCTCATATTCGGCACCAATACGTCTTCCAAGGTCAACTTTTGTAAATGCTACAGTATCTCCGTCAAGAACATAAACGAATTTATCATTGGTACCCTGCTGCTTGATAACAGCCTTATCCGGAACCATTACCCTGCTTTTTGAACCAAGATTTACCTTTGCCCTTGCAAACATACCGGGGCGAATCTGCATATTTCCGTTTGCAATGCTCACCTGAACCTGGAAAGTGCGGCTGGCAGCCTCTATGGTTGGGTATACCAGACTTACTTTTCCGGGGAAGGTTTTTCCATCATAAACATCCAGTGAAATATCCACCGGTGTTCCATTCTTTACAATCGGATAAAACTCCTCAGATATGCTTATCATAATCTTTACCGGCTGCAGCTGCATCACCACCAGAATTGGCTGACCCATTGTAAGGTCTCCGTTATCAAAGTTTCTTGCTGTAACCACTCCGTCAATAGGAGAGAGAAGCTTGGTGTTTTTATCAAGGTTTGCAAGGCTCTCTTCAGATACCTTTACCTGAGTTTTTATCTGATCATACTGCTGCTGAGATACTCCGCCTGCCTTGTAAAGAGCCTCAACCCTGGCAAGGTCCGTCCTTAGGTTTTCAAGCTGAATCATGGCATTTGCGTAGTTAAGATTTTCCATCTGCACCAGCAGTTGTCCTTTCCTGACTCTTGTTCCTACCTCAACATATATCTTCTCAATCCTCTGCGCAGAAGAGCTTGAAATGCTGTTCTTCACGAAAGGTTCGATGTTACCGGTGAATTCAGCAATCTGGTTCACCATTTGTGTGCGTGTCTCTGCTATTTTTACCACAGGAAGTGCAGCTTCATCCTGTCCGGTTTCAGATGCCGAATTGCAGGCGCTGAAAAGTATCAGGCCAAGTGCAAGTAGTAATGTTCCTTTTTTCATTTTTATAATGTAATTGTTTATTTGTCAAGATTTTCCATGCCAATAACTTTTTCGTATTCGTTTTTGGCCTTAATAAAGTCGTAAAGTGTCTGATTGTAATTTAGCATCGAACGGGTGAGAGCAACCTCCGAGTCATTAAGCTCAAGAACAGTACCCGCACCGGTGTTGAATCTTACCTTGGCTATTTCATAACCCTTCTTTGCCTGAGAAACTGCCTCTCCGTCTGAAGTAAGCTGGGCTCCCGCCCTTATCATCTCATTTATTGAGTTCTGAGCAGAGAGCGTAAGTGACTCAGATAAGAGCTCCCTCTGAAACTCCATCTTTTTAATATTTGCCCTGGTCTGCTTCTCTTTGAGAGATACAGAAAGCTTATTAAAAATTGGTATCTGAAGTGAAAGACCAACAGCGAATGAGTTAGCCCAGGGCTTGTCAAACTTAAACTCCTCATTCTGCATCTGCATCTGATAGTTTGCAAAACCTGCAACCACAGGAAGACGCTGAGAACGGATGAGTTCGTAACTCTTACTGAGCCTTTCAAGCTGAATATCCATGGTCTTAAGGGTACTGTTCTGCTCAATGTCAATTTGCTTAACCGCAAATGAATTCATTTTATCGCGGAAACTCTCAAAATCTCCAACCACCTCAAGAGGGCGTGAGATTGAAACCGAGAGAAGAACCTTCAGCTGCATTTTCGCAAGCTCCAAACCGTTCCTTGCCTGAGTAAGCGAAGGAGATATATTTCTTGCGGCAACCTCGGAGCGGATTTTATCATATTCGCTGGCCATTCCCTGCTCATACATTTTTCGGATATTTCCCGCACTCTCCATTGCGTTTTTGTAGCTCTCCTCGAGTACCCTTATAGACTCCTTCATCATTACCACTCCATAGAAACTGTTTTTCACCTGCTGAATCAAATCCAGTTTTGTGGTTCTTGCAGATTCCAGTGCAGCCTTAAGTTCAAGCTCAGATAGTTGAATGTTCTTATACAGGGCCATGGAAAAAATTGGCACCTGCATAGCTCCCGTGAGGGTATAACTATGTGTCGAACCAACTTCCATTTTACCTCCCGGAAAAAAATCTGAGAAGAATACGGGCTTCATTATATTATTTGAATACTGCCCAGATGCGTTAAGCGAAGGGAGAAGAGCATACCAGTTTTCCTGTTTGAGATAATCGACTCTTTCGAGTTCGGCATCTGCAATCTTGATGTTAAGGTTATCGCTCATAGCGATTTCCAGCGCATTTTCAATTGTAAGCCTGAGAGTGTCGGCGCTGTTCTGAGCAGACAACTGCCCGGCCGACAGAAACATTAGAGCAGCTGCAATAAGTACAGCATTGAGTTTCGTTAAGACTTTCATTCCTTAATGTTTAAATATTTATCAATCATTTTTATACCTGCCGTTGTAGAGATTCCTCTGAAATAAATAATAACGGATTCTCTGAAAAGCTGTTTTCTTGTATGGTTTTTCAGTGAAAAGACATCTGCATTCTCAATGAGACTTGAAATTTCAATAAGCACCTTTGTTACAAGCTCCTTATCAATATCCTTAAGAAAAAAGCCCTGATCCTGTCCTCTCTGCAGGAATTCCACCGTTACCTTTTTGTGAAAATCAAGAAATCTGCTGTAGTGTTTTTTGAATACCTCAGGGTAAAATTTCTTCAGTTCATCAAAAAAGTTAATCCTCATGTTAATCATGAGGTCACTCTGATGCTCATGAACCATACAAACCATATCAAGTATGCTTTTTGATTCTGCCATATAGGTCTCTGTAAAAGAGACCATCCTCTTTTGCATTAGATTAAGGCACTCTTCCAGCAAAGTATTTTTATCTCTGAAGTGTTCGTAAAGAGTTCTTTTTGAGATCCCGTTTTCGGTAGCAATCTCATCCATTGTAACTGTTTTGCAACCTTTACTAAGGAACATCTCTACGGAATTTTCAACAATTCTTTCTCTTAAATCCATTTCTATTGTATTTATCGGGGCGCAAATGTATAAATAGAAAACTTAAAAAACAAAAATAGTTTTCTTGTTTTTATAAGAGGATTTGTAATTACTTGTTAAATTTGTATAAAGCATTCGTTTATCATTTTTAAAAATCACATATATGTATAAGGATTTTCAGAGTTTTCTCTCACAGGAACTCGCGAACATTGAATCAGCCGGACTCTTCAAGAAAGAGAGGGTAATAACCACCGCTCAGCAAGCTGCAATAAAGGTTAACAGCGGTCAGGAGGTACTCAATTTTTGTGCCAATAACTATCTTGGACTTTCTAACAGCCCCGTATTAATTGAGGCTGCGAAGAGAGCACTGGATACAAGAGGATTTGGAATGTCCAGCGTCCGCTTTATCTGCGGCACACAGGATCTCCACCTTGAACTTGAAAAGAAGATTTCTGAGTTTTTTGGCACAGAAGATACAATACTCTATGCCGCCTGTTTTGATGCAAACGGAGGAGTATTCGAACCGCTTCTGGGAGAAGAGGATGCAATTATTTCTGACTCTCTTAACCATGCATCAATTATTGACGGAGTACGTCTATGCAAAGCTCAGCGTTACCGCTATGCAAATGCAAATATGGAGGAACTTGAAAACTGCCTTAAACTTTCGCAGGCTCAGAGATTCCGTCTGATTGTAACCGATGGTGTTTTCTCAATGGACGGCAATGTTGCGCCTCTTGATAAAATCTACGAGCTGGCACAGAAATACAACGCCATGATTATGGTAGATGAATCTCACTCTGCCGGTGTTGTTGGCAAGACAGGCCGCGGAACCACAGAACAGTTTGACCTCAGGGGCAAGGTAGAAATCATTACAGGCACACTCGGTAAAGCATTTGGAGGAGCTATAGGCGGATTCACCACCGGCAAAAAGGAGATTGTATCAATGCTTCGCCAGAGATCAAGGCCGTACCTCTTCTCAAATTCAATTCCGCCAATGGTTGCGGCTTCCGGAACTGCAATGTTCGATATGATGTCAAAGACCAACGAGCTACAGGATAAGCTGCACAACAACACAAAATATTTTGTGGAGAAGATGGTGGCTGCAGGTTTTGATATCAAACCTACACAATCTGCAATTTGTGCCCTTATGCTTTATGATGCAAAGCTTTCACAAGACTTTGCTGCAAAAATGCTTGAAGAGGGAATATATGTTATTGGATTCTACTTCCCGGTTGTTCCAAAGGAACAGGCCCGCATCCGCATTCAAATTAGTGCCGGACACGAGCCTGAACATCTTGACAGAGCGATTGCCGCATTTACAAAAGTGGGCAAAGAGCTCGGAGTGATCAAAGGTTAGTCTAAATCCCAGTCCTCGTCACGGTCATTCCAGCGGCGGTTCCACTTGCGTTCCCAGCGGCGTTCCCAGCGATTATTATCAAAGTCGTCGAAACACCAGTCCCATCCGCTGTGAATTCTCATATTACCGTCAAAGGCAAACTTAACCGGCTCCTGAACAATAATCTTCACGCTGTCGGGAACATAGAGAGAGATTACCTTGTTGGTACCATCCCATTTGTTTACCTTATCGTAGACGTCGCACTGAATAGTCAAAAGAGAATCTGTCAGCTCAAAAGCAGGCAGATTTTTTTGTGCCTTAATCAAAGCCTCACCAGAAGTTGAAGAGAAGGCCTGA
>Ga0366819_10155_pt2 | contig 36621 bp, 21 predicted proteins | sample TotcelFGM3001N15_FD_207091 | JGI IMG/M metagenome (GOLD analysis project Ga0366819, IMG submission 207091) | Enriched cells from coal bed in the Powder River Basin, Montana, United States - Total cells FGM rep3 HSBNCT.FGM.300.1.N15 ... | reverse complement strand
ATCGCGTGGCTTGGGGTCGAAGGTTATAATGATAATCAGCGCAGCAACCGTGGAAGCGGGAGTCAAGACGTGGCGCGATCGAGATACCCCAACACAGAAATCGAGGCGGCACTGAAGTACGCCGAAAGCCGGGGCGGGATAGTGACTCCGTCGCGCCGAGGCCACTGTTGGGGTCCTGATTCGGTGTCCGCATGGCAGGTGCGGCTGTCAGAAGTCGATCTGGTCGACACCGCGAAATCCCCAGAATCACGCGAACGAAATTCGGCGCTTCGTCGACCAGGGCGTCCACGTCTAGCACGAAACGAGGCAGTCATGAGAAACCATCGGTTCACTTTGATCTTGTCGGGTATTTCCGAGATCACGCCGGAACTGGCAGACGCGCTCTTCGAGGCGACAGGCGGCGATATCAATTCAACATGCGCGACGGGATTCCTTTTCTCGAATTCGATCGAACGGCAACGTTACTCCAGGACGCGATTAGGTCGGCCATCGGTCAAGTGAAAGGCGCCGGGCTGGGACTGCGCGTGGTCCGTGTGGAATCGGATGCGGCTAATCTCATCGCCAAGATCAACACCGAGCTGCTGGGTGTCACAAGTGGCCGACAAATGCGCGAACCCGCGCTCGCCGCCGATGCCTGGACCAAGCCCCCGCAGGTTTCTGTCTGGAGACGTGAGCGTCTGTCTGGTCGGAGGGGCAAGATTGTGACACCAAACGATAATCCAAGCCAGCCGCCTGAGCGAGACCGCGGCGGATCAATGCCCGGATCCGCCAAGTCTTCGCTGCCTTCCGCGCTTCGCTTTCGGGGGCACTTCGTGGCGGCCCCGATCGTTGGGCTGTGTTTGACCGGGCATCCGATTGCGGTTGCCACGATTCCACTCGATTCGTTATGGGTCGTGTTTGCGGTTGAATTCGGGCTCTGGGTCCATCCGCTGAACGTGCTCGGCTCGCTTCTTGTTTTCGCCACGATTCCGCTGATGCAAGCCATCAAGTGGGCACGACCCGGACAACATGCTCGGCTGCGAATGGCTCAGATCGGATTGTGGTGGGCATTCTGGCTGGTGTTCGGTTTGGCTCTATGTTTTGGCGAATACCGTGGTCCCTGACCTGCTCCATGCCCGCAGAGGATTGACAATGCGAATTCCAGGTCAACGAATCAAACGCACGCGTTTGGTGCAGAGCGAGCGGTACGTGGTGGCGGTGGAGGTCCTTGGCAACTACTTGAACAAAGAAAGGCCGAACTCAGCGTAGCTCTTGTCCTCGTATGACCCGTCGCCTTGGCACACCTTTTCGAGCAATTTCTTTCCCCGCTCGTCACCCAGTCTTGCCAATGCTGTTGCGGCGCGGATACGCGTGGAAAGGGGGAGCGTTTCGTCGTCAAGAAGGGCGGGTAGCAACGGTCGGGCAGCCTCAATTTTCGCGCATACAATGACGTGCAGCGCACGGTCGCGAGCCGCGGGTATCGGCTGCTGAAGCGGCCGAAGAACGTCTGGGATGTCGCCCTTCCTGACGGCCCCGTTATCCAAGTTGACTAGGCGGATCCAAAAAATCCGTGAACAGATCGCCACCGCCCGTGACGACGACTTCGTGCCGATCCTCGTCGAGCCAGCCCGAATGCAACCAGTTGATGCCGCCCGCTGTTATCTCGAATCCTCTGAGGACTTCAACGGAAAACAAGTCAACCAGAGTCTTGAAATGGGTCACCTTGCCAGATTTGGAAACGATAATGACGACCTGCTGCGACCGCCACGCTTTCTCGTCGAAGCCGTAGTTGTAACCGTACAGTCCGAGCCCCACAAACCCCGGCGACTTGGACAGCACGAGCAGTTCGCGCGGCGGACGACTGAGTTCCCCCGTTCCGTAGACCTTGTCGCCGGTTCGTACGGAAACGTCGGGGTTAGGCTTTATCACGTACCGGTTTCCGCCTTTGGCCATGTCGTAGGCCGAATCATCAGGTCCGTCGACATCTGCTGCGGCAGGGATGAGGTCGGCTTTGCCCGGCCTGCGTTCAGCGATAGCAAAGGAAACGGGCCCCCATTCGCCATATACGGTCGGCCCGCCCTTGCGTTTCATTACGACGTAGAACCGACTCTGCGAATCCACAACGCGTTGATCCGGCCATGGAGCCCACGAGTCAGCGGGAGCCCGAACGGGAAACGCCGCCAAAGAGAACAGAAATGCCAGCAATGGATATCGCATCGCCGATGAAGACGGAGCCGTCACGTGGCTTGCTTTGGTATTCAGGTTACAGTCCGGCCCAAGGCCGACATCTGCCATTCTCGCTGATGCAAAGAACCTCGTCAATCTTCTGCGTCTGTCGCCCGCTATCTGCTTGTAGGCATTGCGAATCGATTCGGCACTTTGACGACGGCTACGCGGATTCACTCCGACGGCGGTAACGGCCGCTTTGGCGGCGGTTGTCCGGCAGTTGACAGAGCGGCTGGAGACGGCGGCACCCCGGCGACCATGTCAAAGTTTTACAGCTGCCACGGCCCGCGCATCGGGCGAGCCAGCATCCGGTTGGCTTCGTCGTCGTCGACGAACTGCTCCCGGGCCGGATCCCACTGCAGCTTGCGCTTCAACTGCATGGCGATGTTACCCAGGTGGCAGACCGTGGCGGTGCGGTGGCCCGCCTCGACGGGTTCGACCGGTTCTTGGCGGCTCTTGACGCAATCGATGAAGTTGCGCACGTGGTCGGGGATATGGTTCCGAGACGATTCCTCTTGCCGGGCCGGGTTGCTGACCGGTAGGTGGATTTCGTTCGGACCGATCTTCGAGGTCGTGAGCGATTCAGGTCCGGTTTGCACGCCTCGATAGCCGTATTCGACCCAGCCCTCCGTGCCTTCGAACCTCGTGCCAAAGCCCGGCTTGGCGGTTTCGCAAATCAATTCCACGCCGTTGGCATAGCGGGCCCGGAAACTCACCTTCGTTGCGGTCGTAAACAAACTGCCCGGTTCCGGCCACTGGGCACCGGTATCCTCGACCTCGACCGGCCCGGTCCCGTCCATGCCCAGCGCCCACTGCGCGACGTCGATGGAGTGCGCGCCAAAGTTGGTCGTCTGACCGCCGGAGTAATCCAAGATGAAGCGAAACCGGTATAAGCAGCGATCGATGTGATACGGCGCCCAGGGAGCCGGTCCCAGCCACATCTCGTAATCGAAACCTTCCGGCACGCTCATCGGCTGCCAGCCGGGACCCGGCGAGACGGCGTTGTTCTCTGCCACTTGGGCCACGACCCGCTGGACTTGCCCGATGCGGCCGTTGCGGACCAATTCGCAGGCAAAGCGATTGGCGGGACTGGACCGATAGTGGCTGCCCGTCTGCAAGATCCGCCCGTGTTCGCGGACCGCCTTGATCATCGCTTGTCCCTGGGCGATCGTCAGCGAAAGCGGCTTCTCGCAGTACATGTCCTTGCCGGCCTTGGCCGCCATCGCGACCATGGGGCCATGCCACTGATCGGGAACCACGATCGCCACCGCGTCGATGTCCTCGCGGTCGAGCACCTCGCGAAAATCGTTGTAGGCGTCGCAGCCCTTGTATCGGCCCGACGGCTGCTTGTCGGCATAGAAAGCGTTCACTTTTTCCTGCGCCGGCTTTCGCCCCAGAAACTGGCTGGGCGTCTTGTAGCCGTAGCTGGCCGTGTTCACGTCGCAGACTGCGACCACTTGGACGTCGTCCTGACCCAAAAATGCCGGCAGGTCGATCGTCGATTGATTGCCGGCGCCGATGAGCCCGACGCTGATCCGATTGCTCGGCGCGGCGGCTCCAAACACGGAAGCGGGCACAAAGTACGGAGCCCCGATAACGGCTCCCAAGGCAGAAGCCGAAGTTTTTAGAAATTCACGGCGTGATGAATGTCGCATTGCAGAAACCTCCCAAGAAAAAAACTTAGATGCGTGAATCCGGGGCAACGGGAACGTCGCCGGGCGCCGCGGTAATCTCGCGCCCGGCGTCGAAGCGTTCCACCACCTCGGCCGCGCGCAGCGCCCGGTCGTACAGTCTTACGCCCGTCAGTCCGCCATGCACCTGGAACGACGGCTGTTGCGACGAGTACTGGCCCAGCACCAGCGGTCCGTTCCACGGCGCGCGGACCGGCAAGCCGTTGGCGGTGCCGACCAGCTTGCCGTCTTGGTACAGGCACGCCTGACGGCCGTCGTACGTCCCAGCCAGATGCGTCCAACGTCCGACCATCGGGCGGCCGCCGTCGCAGCTGAGCGGCGACAGGTGCCAGCGCCAGCCGGAGCCGTATCGCTGCAGGAACCAGCCGCGGGCGGTGAAAGCGCCGGCGGCGACGACGACGGGCATCGCCGACTCGCGATCCAACCGCACCCAACATTCCAGCGTAAACGTTTTGCGGTGTTCGAACTCCGGCAGCGGCTCGAACGTCGCGAAACCTTGCTCCCCCAGTTCGAGAACTCCGTCGTCGATCTTCGCCCCGCCGTGCAGCCGTCCTCTCACCCGGCCGGCGTCCCGGCGAACGGCTTCGGGAAGGCTGCCGAAGTCGGTCCTCCACAGCGGCTCTTTGATCTCCGCCAAAGGCGCCGCCTCGACCGATGGCGCCGGCAGACTGAGGCTGCCGCGACGGTCGATGGCCCGCACGACGTACGCGTAACGCTTCCCCAACTCGACGTCCAAGTCCGAGAACGCCGTCGCGTCCAGCGGCTCGGCGGTCAGTTTCACGGCTGCATCCGAACCGGCCTGCGTGCGATACACGTCATAACGCACGCCGGGCCAGTCGGGGCCCCGCCAGAGGAGCGCGATTTCACCGGGCCGCGGCTCGGCCATCAAATCATGGACCGGCTCGGGCGGCGCGGGCGGCGGCACCTCCAGCGACGTCCAAGTGGGTTGGCTGCGCTGAGCGCCGGATGTGACAACCAGCGCGTAATACTGCCGGCCCGCCGGCGGCAGCAAATCGACGTATCGGCCAGCCGTCGTCAAGGCGATCTGAGTATCGGCGCCGGGGGTGAACTCGGCGCCGGAGCCTCGATGCAATTCGTATTGCAGTCCGATGATCTCGGCGGTTCGCGGCCAGGCGAGCTGGACGGCGGAATCCGGACGCAAGTGGGCGGAAAGGGCCGGGGCGGCCTCCGGCACGGGCAACGGCGACTGCAACCGGCATTCGCCCGGCACGATCTCCGCGCCCGGCATGTCCACGCGCGGCCGAGCCAACGCTTCGGCACGGGCGCGGCGAATGATGCCGAGCATCGCCTGATAGTGCGGATCGTCGCTGGAGGCGATCGTGACATGCGGTTCGCCGCTGGAATCCCAGGCGGGCTGACGGGATTCGAGGATGACGTCCGGCGGCTGGACGCGTTGATCTACCAGCGGGTAACCCACGCGGGCTTTGCGCGCGCGGCACATGGCCAATCCCAGTCGGCCTTTCTCTTGGGGCATCGGGGCCCGCAGGATGCGGCTCCATTGAGGCGTTTGCAGATTGATCCAGTCGTTGCCGATATGACCGGCGGGGTGGCAAGCCGTGCAACCGGCTTCCTGCATCGCACCGGCCAGCGACGTGCCGGCGTTCAAGATCGCGTCGCACGTCGCCTGGGGCGTGTAGTCCCACGTGCCGTAGTAGTTGGAGTTGGTGTCCATCCAGGCCAGCACGAGATCGCGTTCGGGGCGGCTGATCTCGGGGTGCTTGCGGATCAGGATCTCGGCCAGCGGTGCCGCGCCGGAACCGATCGTGCGCGGCGGCAGGATTTGGGCCGTGTGGACGCTGCCGTTGTTGCAATTCAGAAAGCCGGTCAGGCGGTGCTTGATCAGCGACTCGTAGCTGATGTTAAAGGCCCAGGTCCAACCGCCGGACAAGTCGATGCCCTTGCCGATCCCTTCCGCACCGCCGTGGCAGCGCACGCAGTACGTGTCCAGGATGGGCTGGACCATGCTCGGATAGTCGACGTAACCGCTGCCCCACGATTCCGGTTGCGGCTTGGCAGGCTCCTGGCGGAACGCCAGCGACAGGTGGCCGGCAGCGGGTGGAGCGCTCTTTTTCTGCTCGTGACAGCCGATGCACGAGCGGGTCGCGCCGGGGGCCGCTTGAACGAACGTCCGCATCCGCTGGATCTCGCGGCCTTCGGCATCCAAGACTTCGAAGTACAACGCCCTGCCCGGCGGGGCTTCGAAGTAGGCCGAACCGTCCTCATGCACCGGCACAACCCCCAGGATATTCTTGACGATGTACGCGCCTTGCCAGCTGATCAAGAACGCTTGGTTCCACCAGCGGCCTCCCGGCGGAATGCCGCTGGTGCGGGCCGTCTCTTCGACCACGCGCAATTGCTTGATCGTGCCGCGTTCGACGCCGTCCAGCCCCTGGTACACGTCGGTCACCAGGAACCGGCCGGAAGCGTCCGGCTCTGTCTGGGGCGTGACGACCGGCGGCCGCCTCCGCGGCTTGACCAGCATGGGCGCATAACAGGAGATCTCCGCGTCACAATAGACCAGATCCCGGCTGCCGTCGCGTCCGATCAGTTCGAGGATGCCGTGGCCGCCGATCGCGTTGTTGCTGATCAACACCTCGTCCTCGGACAGCGGATACGGGTCGCACGGTCCGACGGCCAGTCCCTGATCCATCGCGACGGGATATTCGGGAGTGAAATTGAAGACGGCGGGCAGGTCGTTTTTGCCCAGCGCCGGATCGATCATGCCAATCGCCCCGACCGCTTGGCCGTTGTGCGGTGTCAGGGCCGCGATGACGTTGCGGCTGCCGGGCACGGCGCGCGCGTCCAATAATGCCGTGGGCCGGGCGAGGTTATTGGCATACAGGGCCTCCTCCATCCGGCCGTCGGGCGACGTCGTCCAAAGGCTCTGCATGTATAACGCCGTCTTGTCGATGTACTCCCAGCGGCCGTACAGAATCCGTCCGTCGGGCATGAGGGACGGATCGAATTCGTTGACGTTATTGGCCGAGATACTGCGGATGCCGCTGCCGTCGGCGTTCATCGTATGCAGCGTACCGACGCCCGAATTGAAGCACGGCACCAGCGCTCGGGGGCGGGTCGAGATGAACGCGATGCGGTCGTCGGGCAACCAAGCCGGTGTGATGTCGTGGTGCTGGTCGCTGGCAGTCAGCCGCCGGGCGTTGCTCCCGTCCAGGCCGATCGTGTAGACGCTGGTCACCGCGTCCGCGGCCGGTTTGCAGGCAAACACGATCTGGCGGGCGTCCCAGGACAGGTCCGGATCGCGATAGACGCCGGGGCCGAGCGTCTCGTTGGTGCCGGCGTCGATGATCGGCCGAACGCGGCGGCCGGGGGCGGCGGCCGCCGGGTTTTCCAATACGTAGATCCCGCCACCGGGATGCCATGTGTAGAAATCGTCGTAGATGTGGCCCGCAAAATAAGGATGCTGCTTGACGAACAACAGCGGCGCATCGAGCATTTCCAGTCGAGTTTGGGCGCGCCGCTGCCGCGCGCGGCAATACAGGCTGCGCCAAGCCGCGTGGTCTGAGGGTAGCGCCTGCGGCGCGGGGCTGAGCGGTTCGACGTAGCAAAAGCCTTCGGCCGACCAGGGACCGACGGCGGCGTCGGGCTTCCACGCATAGCCATAGACGCCGCCGGCAGCAGCGTCCGAGCTGAGCGCCAGTTCAGAGACGACCGGCGCCTTGCCGGCCGCGAGGATCGTCGCCGTCATCTGCCACGGACCGGGTAGGGCCCGTTCCGCCGTCAATCGCACCGCCGCATCGGCGGGCTGCAGACGGATCGTGATCGGTTCCAGCCAAAGCCAAGGACTGCGGAACCGAGGCCGCGGGTCCGGCGGACGGATCAAGCGGTCCAGTCCCAATTCGGCCAGTCCAGCCGGCAATTCTCCGTTTCGGCTGCGGACCAGTTCGACGGGGAACGACAACGTCGTCGTGTCGGACAGCGGCAGGGCTAGCTCGATGACCTGAACCGCTCCGCGGCGTCCGATCGATGAATCCGCAATCGTCGCGCCACGCATCATGCTGAAGGACTGTTGGCCCACGATAAACAGGCGCCCATCGGCCGTCAGGGTTCCCAAGCCGCGCAGGTCTCGCGGCGACTCGATGGCCAGATACAGATTCTCGGCGTCCCGGCAAACCGATACTTGAAGTGTAAACGGTCCGGCTTGCCATTGGTCGAACAGAGGCCCCACGGGAAAACTGGTCGCCCGGTTCCAGGCTTCCTCGTCCAGGCGTCCGTCGGCGATCACCGGTCCGACGGCACTTGGCAACGGCAAGGTGGCCTGGCCTGCCGGCACGGACATCCGAGGCCACTGGGCGACTTGGCCCGAGCGCGCAAGCTGGGCGGCGAAAGCGACGCTACGGATCTCGTCCTGCCACCAGTACAGCGCGTGCGAAGGGGCTGGCTCGGCGAAGACGGTTTGGCTTGTTGCGACGATTCCCGCCGCGAGGGTCGTGACGGCCAACACGGAAATTACACGGGAAGAATTCCGGATCACGTTCCGTTCCTTGTTTGTAGGGGGCGCAGCACACATCGTACTCGGTCGCATGGGGGACGGAAAGCTCTGTATCGGAAATGCGGACGGCCTGAGCGGCAGGATCAAACGTTGGGGTAATTCCCGATTAAGCATTGCAAGCGGACCAGCCGATAACAACGTTGAATCCGTTCTTTGGAGAACGGTGGCGATCAAGCGGCCGTCAAGACAAGGCTTCGCAAGGCGGGCGCCGCGCCACCGAATCCAACGAAAGCTCTCGCCAAAAGAACATCCCCGCCGTTAAAGTTTCGCCTACCCGCATACCCACCGAAAAACCACCCTAAACCAGAATCGCGGAGCGCGTTCGAATCGTCGAAACCGCATGCCTTTCCGCGATTCGCCGACCCAATGAGGGGTAAGATGTTTCGCCACGCCGTGTTTACCGGACTGGTACTTGTCGTGCTAATGCCGTTGTCTCCGTCCGTTCGCGGACAGGATCGTTCGTCCAAGAACGTCTCTTCGGCGGTGCCTCAAGTCGTGATCGAAACGACCGTGCCTGGGGAGATCAATATCGGCGCGTCCGCCCAGTTCGTGATTTCCGTCAAGAATTCCGGAAAGTCGATAGCCGAGGGCGTTTCGATCCAGGCCACGCTGCCGCTGGCGGTCAAGTTCGTCAAAGCCGACCCGCATCCCAGCATGGCCAGTGATCGCCTGATTCAGTTCGAAGTGGGAGATCTGCCTCCCGGCTCGGTCCGCCGCTTTGCCCTGGAACTAATTCCCGAGAAGACGGGGCCCGTAGATCTGCAAACCAGGGCTTTCTTCTCCGCGACCACCCAGTCGGCCCTGCAGGTTCGGCAAGCGGAAGTCACGATTCACTGTCATGGCCCCAGCACGGCTCAACTCGGCGAGAACGTCACATTCCGCGTCGTCGTCCAGAACATCGGCGACGGAGCGGCCGAGAATGTGGTGCTGACACCGGAACTGCCGGAAGCCAGTTACATCGCGTCGCAGCTGCCGCGGGCGGCGAAGATCGCGGTCTTGCCGGCCGGCCGGTCCCAGGAATTTAGCTTCGTGGTTCGCGCGACCGAGCGCAACGTCTTGGAAGGAAATTTCATCGCCTCGACGCCGGATAACCGCGAGGTCCAATGCAGCCATCGCGTCAAGATCTTGCGTCCGGACCTGCGCGTCGAGGTCAGCGGCACGCGCGTCAGCTTTCTGCAAGCGGAAGGCGAGTACGAGTTTCGCGTTTGGAATCCGGGTGATACGGTGCTGCGCGAAGTCCAACTCGCCCTGCAGTTGCCCGATGGTCTGGATGTTACGACCTTGTCGGAAACCGCCGCGATCGATCGCCTCAACCGGATTTACAGTTGGTGCTTGGTCACGATGAACCCAGGCGACTCGCACACGATCCGTCTGAAGACGAAGTCGATGAAGGTCGGCCGGCAAATTCAACTGGCCGTCGCGATGACCGGTCCGAAACTGCGTGCCGACGCGAATCACTTGACGCACGTCATCTCGCGAGCGGATGTAGACGTGGCCGTCAGCAACAGCAAGGAAGCGGTGCCCACCGGCCAAATGGAAGAATTCACCGTCGCGTTGACGAACCGCGGTTCGCGGGATGCTGAGACCGTGTCGGTGACGATTCAATTGCCCGACGGAATCCAAGCGATGACGGCGGAAGGCTACACCGCAGCGGGCCAACGAATCAACTTCGCCGGCTTCCGTTTGGCTCCGGGCGGCTCGAAGACCTTGAAGTTCCGCGCCGTCGGACTGGCGGCCGGCGATCAAGCGGTGCGGGCGATCGTAGAGACGGAATTCTCGCCCGTGCCGACGATTGCCGAGACCAGCGTCTACTTTTATGACGACGACGAATTGCATCGGATCGCCCGTGAATTGGATGCGGCCATCCGGCTTCGCTAAAACACGAAAGCGGTGTTAAGCCACCGCACTGCCAAAGGACGACGAGGACGCCGCTGTCCGGCTCCGTTGATACTCCGTGTTGTGTCCGCCAAGGAAACTCGCCGGGGCCTTCCGCCTCGGCGAGTTTTTTTCTTGCGGACAGAGACATCCTGCCACCGGCCCGTGGCAGGACGCCACAGGAAATGCCATAATGACGTTCGTTCGTAGCCTGTCGGTCGGATCCGTCCTGTCGGCCGGATCCGTCGCATGGACTCGCTCCTGCCCCTCTCCCGGAGAAACGCACCATGAGATGTTCGACGCTGCTAGCCCTCGGTTTGTTTTGCATTACCGCGACGATCGTTTCGGCTGCCGATTGGCAGCCGGTCGAGAGCACGCTGACCACGCCTTGGACAAAGGACGTGTCGCCGGCCAATGCCCATCCGGACCATCCCCAGCCGCAGCTGGTGCGCAGCAGTTGGGTCAACCTGAATGGGCTGTGGGACTATGCCATCCGGCCGCGGGATGAAGCTCGACCCGATGCGTTTGACGGCCAAATCCTGGTTCCTTATCCCGTCGAGTCCGCTTTGTCCGGCGTCAAAAAGGCCGTCAAACCAGACCAACGGCTGTGGTATCGCCGGACCTTCGCGACGCCCGAATTTGCTCAGGGAAAACGTCTGCTGCTGCATTTTCAAGCCGTCGATTGGCACGCTCAAGTGTGGCTCAACGGCAAACTGCTGGGCGAGCACAAGGGCGGCTACGATCCGTTCACATTCGACGTCACCGAGGCGTTAGCCGAAACGGGCCATCAGGAGTTGGTGTTGTCCGTGTGGGATCCGACCGACAAGGGAAGCCAGCCCCGCGGCAAGCAAGTGCTGAATCCCGGCGGTATTTTTTATACCGCCGTGACGGGCATCTGGCAGACGGTCTGGCTCGAGGCGGTGCCCAAGACCTACATTCAATCGCTCAAGCTCGTGCCGGACATCGATGCGGGCGAACTGCAGCTGACCGTCACGACGAGCGCTGCGGCTCAAGTCACGGCCCGCGCGATCGACGGCGATCGCGAAGTCGCCACGATCGAAGGCGCTAGCGGCCAGCCGTTGCGGCTGAAGATCGCGGAGCCCAAACTGTGGTCGCCGAACGCGCCGTTTCTGTACGATCTGCGCGTCTGCTTGAACGGCGGCGACGAAGTCGGCAGCTACTTCGGAATGAGAAAGATCGAGGTCAAGAAGGACGACGCGGGCGTCAATCGTTTGTTCCTGAACAACCAAGTGCTATTCCAAATCGGCCCGTTGGACCAAGGTTGGTGGCCCGACGGGCTGTACACGGCCGCCACAGACGAGGCGCTGCGGTTCGACGTCGAAATGACGCGCAAACTGGGCTACAACATGGCCCGGAAGCATGTCAAAGTCGAGCCGCTACGGTGGTATTATCACTGCGACAAACTGGGCTTGCTGGTCTGGCAGGATATGCCCAGCGGCGGAGGCGCGGGCGAACGGATCGGCGACGGCGCGAGTTTTCCCCGCTCGCAATTCGAATTGGAATTGCAGCGGATGATCGACACCTATCACAATCATCCCTGCATCGTGATGTGGGTCCCGTTCAACGAAGGCTGGGGCCAGCACGACACGCCGCAGGTCGTCGCGGCGGTCCAGAAGTACGACCCGACGCGGCCCGTGAACGAAGCCAGCGGCTGGACCGATCAAGGCAGCGGCGATGTCAAAGACATCCACAGCTATCCGGGTCCCGCCCTTCCTCCGTTGGAAGACGATCGCGTGGCCGTCCTGGGCGAATTCGGCGGGTTGGGCATTCCGCTGCCCGGACACCTCTGGTGGGACAAGAAAAACTGGGGTTACCGAAACTTCGAGAATTTGAAGGATATCCAACTGGCCTACGACGGCCTGATCCGCCGCCTGTGGCCGATGGTGGGCAAGGGACTCGCCGCCGCCGTCTATACCCAGACCTCGGATTGTGAAGGCGAAGTGAACGGCTTGATGACCTACGATCGCAAGGTCGTGAAATTCGCCGCCGACCACATGGCTCAGCTGCACGCCAAGCTGCTCCTGCCGCCGCCGGTCGTCGTCACCAAGGTGATCGTGCCGACCAGCCAGCAACAGCCGCAGACCTGGCGATATACGCTGGAAAAACCGGCGGACGGCTGGGAGCAAGCGGCGTTTGACGATTCGTCCTGGAAACAAGGACCGGGCGGATTCGGCACCAAAGGCACCCCGGGCGCGGTGGTCGGCACCGAGTGGCGCACCAGCGACATCTGGTTGCGGCGCACCGTCGAGGTGGCGGGGCCAGAGGTCGCCGCCTTGAACCTGCGAATCCACCACGACGAGGACACCGAGGTGTACTTGAACGGCAAGCAGGTGATTCGGCTGACCGGATTTGAAACCGATTATGTGGACATCGAGCTGGACCGTGACGCAAGTGCCGCACTGAAAGCCGGCGAGAACGTTCTGGCGGTGCATTGCCGTCAAACCGGCGGCGGACAATTCATCGACGTCGGCCTGGTCGACGTGATCGAGAAACCGGCGGACTAGCCGCGGCGCTGGGACGCAGCTATATAGTAAGAAGAGCGGAAACACGGACCGTCGCGAATCGCCGAGTGTCGCCAGAAGCTCGGCTACGAAAGGCACCAGCGCCTATGTCTTCGTCGAAGAGAATCGTCGTCACCGGAGCCAGCCGGGGATTGGGCCGGGTGATGGTCGAGTCGTTTGTCGCCCTGGGGCACGTTGTTTCGGGTTGTGCCCGTGCGACGATGGTGATGCAGCAGCTGCACGAACGTTTTGGCGACCCGCACGATTTCCAGACCGTGGACGTCAGCGACGAGCGTCAAGTTCAACGCTGGGCTCGGCAGGTGCTGGACCGGGTCGGCCCCCCGGACCTGCTGCTGAATAATGCCGCGATGATCAATCAAAAATCGCCTCTGTGGCGCGTTCCCACGGACGAGTTCTCGCGCTTGGTCGATGTGAACGTCAAAGGCGTGTTCCATGTGATTCACCATTTCTTGCCGGCGATGATCGAGCGTGGCAGCGGTGTGGTCGTGAACTTCAGTTCCGGCTGGGGCCGCTCGACGGCGACCGACGTGGCTCCGTACTGCGCGACAAAGTGGGCGATCGAAGGTCTGACGCAGGCACTGGCCGAAGAGCTGCCCGCGGGCTTGGCCGCCGTGCCGCTGAACCCGGGCATTATCAACACCGAGATGCTGGCCAGCTGCTTTGCCGACGATGCAGCCGCGTATCCTTCGCCTGAAGAGTGGGCGCGGCGAGCGGTTCCTTTCCTGCTGGCACTCGGCCCCGACGATAACGGCCGACCTTTGACGGTGCCGGATTGAGCGAACGGGCGCGATTGCTCGTTAATCACGGCCACGGCGAAAAACCGTGACGTGCAACACGGTCACATGGTCGAACGAGACGCGCCGCACCGATTCCGGCGCAAGCCCGGCCCGGCGCCAGACAGCCCCCAACTCCTGCTCGAACCGCGCCGCGCTCCGCGCGTTGCCTTGAATTACGCACCAAGCCTCACCCTGGGCCGCCACGCGCCGGCGCGCATCGGCGGAGAGAACCGCCGGAGGGCGAATCGGCAGAGGGAATAAGTTGTCCGGCGATTGGGCGAGCCGGTAGGGTCCGAGAACCGGCAACAAGCAATACGCGCGATGCAACGGATCGGGACTGGCGTACCACCGCTCGGCCTCGATCAAACCGCTCCGCACAAACACGGGAACATCCGCACGGGATTCGGTACGGACGTATTGTACCGCCGCTTGCCAATTCTGATTTCGGTCGCCCACCACGCGGCCGTCATGCTGCCACTGGGCGATCATCCCGCCGCGATAGATCGACAGCCCGACGACGGTCACCGCGAGCACGCCGCGCCAGACCGCGGACGGACAGGCCGCACAGCAAAAGGCGGCTGCGAGCATCGGAGCGATGGCCGCGACCATCAAATAGCGGCGAAAGAACAGCGGCGCGATGCCTTGGGAAGTGATCACCCAGGCGATTGCCAGCGGAATCACAAACCAGCACAAAACGAGCAGGAACCAACGCAAGTCGTGAGTTTCGCCGTCCCTCGCCGAGGGCGCAGGGCCGCGTGACCGACGGCGAAAAACCCGCCTCCAAAGCCAGGCCGCTGCCAGAACGCCCAGCGGCAAGCACACGTACACATGCAGCGGAAAGACGTAAGCGATTTCCCAGATTCGCCACCACGCGCGGATCGGGACAAATGTGCCCCAATCCTGCCGCTGCTGGGCAATCTCCCGCAGGTGAGGCAACGCCGGCAAGAAGCACAGGCCCAAGCACGCCATGTCGACCGCCAGCTGTGCCCAACGATAGGCCGGAGCGTCCGCCCCTGAGGATGTCCGCAGACAACGCAACAAAAGGTAATACACGAACTCCGCCGCGAATACCAACGCGGCGGTATAGTGCAGATAGAACAACAGCGCGCCACTCGCGATCCAGGCGACGCGCAGCGCCGGCCGGGGCCGCTGGACCAGGCAGCCGAACGTGAACACATGCAGCAGGCCGACCAGTTGCACGAGCGCATACGTACGCGCCTCTTGTCCGTAGAACACGCAATGGCGATCGACCGCGACGAGCAGGCTCGCCAGCAACCCTGCCGTCCAACAGTGCGTCCACCGGACCACGACCAGGCAAACGCCTGCCGCCAAGATCGTGCCTGCCAGGATCGAAGGCAACCGTAGCCCGAGTTCATTCAACCCGGCCCCCTGGATAACCGCCCAAACGATGCCGAAATAGGCGGGACTATGATTGCCCAGGGCAGCGCGCGGAACCAACGGCTGCACACCGTCGGCGACGACCCAGGCGGTATGCAGCTCGTCCAGCCAGAGGCTCTCGGACGACTGGACCGCCCGCAGCCAAAACGCCAGCCCGACGACCGCCGCCAGCAAACCACCGCGAACGATGCCATGCGACAAGAAGGTCGTGGGCATAAACTCCAAAACTCCTGATTGCCTGCAATTCCCCCCCTACTCGAACGCCGCCGGCACGGGGGGCAGATCTTTGGTCAGCACCGGCGGAGTCAGCCGGCCGGCCTTCGACGGGTCGAAGGGCTGAAAGCCGAGCTTCAGCGCGGGCGAATCCGGTTTCAAGCGGAAATCGTCGTTCTTGGGATCGACGAACCCCGGATCGGCGATCAGCGAGTGCTGGTCCTGGTTGCGCTGTTGCTGCCATTGTTCCAGCGTCAGCCCGCCGGGGAAGGTGATCGGCTTGTCGCCTGCATGGAAGTACAGATTGTGATCCAGCCGGAAGTTGTTGTCCTTCCAGTTCGACCCCATCAGCGGGCTGTTGTTGTCCCAGTACACGATGTTCCGCTCGAAGAAGAACGAAACGTGCTCTTCGGTGCGGGTCCGCTGCAGCTGATGTTGGCCGCCGAATGCCAGGATGTTGTTCTCGATGCGGTTTTCCTTGCCATAGTGCTGGTGGAACGAGCCTCGCGAACAGCGGTAGACCAAGTTGTTTTTCATCACGACCCCGGTCGACCCCTCGTCGGTGTACAGGCCCCAGCCGCCGTAGTCGAAGGAGACCACGTCGTGAAAGTGGTTGTCGTGAATCACGGTGCCGGGCGAGACGCCCAGCGTGTAGATGCAGCCCATATCGCTCAACACCCCCTGGCCGATGTGATGCGCATGATTGAAGCCGATCTCGTTGTGATGGGCGCGGCTCTGGGCATAGCCCCACACCCAGCCGACGGAAAACGCGGAGTAGTAGAAGTCGTAGACGTCGTTATGCTCGACGACGTTATGCGGCGAATGTCCGATCCAGACGCCGATCGCCGCCGGGTGCAAGCGCCCGCCGTGCGCGATGCGGCAATTGCGAATCGTCTGGTGCGAAACCAGCGCCTCGTCGTCCTTGGGCGGAGCCAGCGTGTCGCCCCATTCCGACGGCAAGGCGTTGCCGATCTTGACGCCGCCGGCGCCCAGGTCGAACAACTCGCAGCCTTCGACGCGATTGTGCTGACAGCCGGGGCCGAACGCCATCGCGTACTCGCCGGTGTGGCGGACCGCACAGTTTTCGATCACGACGTGCCGCGTGGCCATGGCTGCAACGGCGGCGCCCAAGTTGACCTCGGCCTGGGGGAACGCCTGGCCCTGGGGCGGCGTCGTCCAATTCGAATGGGCGAACGTCAAGCCGCGCAGCTGAACGTGCTGGACCCAGCGCCGTTGCGCGAGGTCGCCGGCCAGCAGGACCAGATAACGCAGGTGCGGCGCGATCACGACCGTCTGCTTCGGATCCTCGCCCGGCTTGGGCAGATATGTCAGCCGCCCGCTGGGCCGATCTAAATACCATTCGCCCGGCTCGGTCAGTGCCTCGCGGACGTTGACCGCCAGGTAGCGATGGCCTTTGTGAAACGCCGCCCACGAACTGGTCCCGGTCGTGTGGCCGCTGACCGTCACCGTCTTGGCCGCCGCGTCGATCGACGCCACTCTCAGCCGCGAAGCGGTCCACGAATGAAACGGCATGACTTCGACGTCGGTCAGGTTGGCCCAGTTCGGATCGAGTTCGCCTTCGGAAAAACCGAAGCGATTGAATCCTTTGCCGGCCGCCTCGGGCGTCGCATCGCCTGCGGCAGCAATCTTATAATACCCTTTCTTCGGCAATTGCGGGCGGAACCGCCGCTGGTCGCCGACGAACAGCTGGCAGAAACTCCACTGGCCGTCTTTCACGTCCGACAATTCGACCGACCAGCGGCCGGGCTCGTCCGTCTTCCAGCCCGAGATCGGCCGGCCGCCGGAAAAAATGGGCCGCTCGTCGCCGAACGCCTGGTACACGACCGGCGCGTTTTCCGAGCCGGAATCTTCCGCGGCGAACGCGATCGGCGCCTCCAGCCAATACATGCCGCCGCGAATCGCGACGACGATCGCGAGATTCCGGTCCGGCTGCGCCTTTTTCAAATCGCGGACTGCTTGCTGCGCGCGCGGAAAGCTGGCGAACGGACCGTCGGATCCATCCGGCTTAGGTTCCAGCAGCTTGCCCGACCACTGATCGTTGCCGTTGGGAGCGACAAAAAAATCCGGTTCGGCCGCTTGCACCAGGATACTCAACAGGACGAGCATCGCGGCGGCGGGCAGACAGCACACGAGGCGGGGAAGAGCGGGACGGATGGTCATGGGAAACTCCTTGGGTTGTGGTGTGATGCAAAAACGTGGCGGAAAAACTGGACGACGCGTGGGAAAATCGGGACAAAAAACGATGGACAAATTGAACGTGGCCAATATTCTGTCATTTTTTTGCCCCCCATTTTTTTGCCGCTACTTCATGTTCTGTGGCTGCTCCTCCTGCGTATCGGGCTAACTGCGCCGCAGTTCGTGCGCGGCGAACAACAGGGCGCGGGTAATGTGGTAGGCCGTCTTCCACGGCGTGGCTTTATGGACGCGGAGCGGTTTTCCGTCCGGCGCGACGGTCTCGTAACAATCGCCGTAGCGGTCATCGATCATGTGGCGGCGGAAAAAGGCCCAGGTCTCGGTGAATCGCTGGAAGTATTCCGCGTTCTGCGGAGCCAATCGGGCGGCGGTCAGCAGACCGTTCAGGGCTTCGACCTGCACCCACCACACCTTGTCGGTCCGCGTCGCCGCGCCGGCGGGCGGTCCCTCGTCGTAGAATCCCCCGTGCTCGCGGTCCCAGCCCCAGCGCAAGGCATGATCGACAGTCCGCAAGGCCGTCCGCGCCGTGAGTTCGGCGTCCTGACGGTGCAGCACGTGGGCGGCTTCGTCCAGCAGATAGGCGATCTCCAATTGGTGGCCGAATGAGCCGCGCTCGTCATGGGGCGCAAAGTCCCGCGCGGCGAACATGTTCAAATGCCCGCCGGGCAAGACGATCTTGTCCCGCACGACCTCGAAAACTTCCTGCAAGCGAGCCGTCAAGCGGGGGTCGTCCCAAACTCGCCGCAGGGCGGTCAACGCCTCGAGCAAGTGGATGTGCGCGTTCATCGACTTGTAGCCGACCTGACCGATGACCGGCAAACCGCCGCCCAACGGTTCCGGCGGCACATCCAAGGCCACCGGTTGGCCGTCCGCCGTCAGGTGCTCGAAATATCCGCCGTCTCGCACGTCGTGAGCGTGTTCGTCCAGCCATGCAAACGCCGATTTGCCCAATTCCAATGCGTCGCGGTCGCCGGACGCCTCGCTGACGGCGGCCGCTGCGTAGATGCCAAATGCGTAACTGTACAACTGCTTCCAGGGCATCGTCGCCGGAATGGGCTCGCCCGCGGCGCCCGTGCGGTCGAAAAAGCCGCCGTGCCGAGCGTCCCACATCTTGTCGGCCAAGAATCGCAACCCATGCCGGGCATATTGCAGGTACGGTTCGCGGCGCTGGGGATGAGCCACCTCCACGGCCGCGGCAACCCAAGTCTGACGCGCTTGGTACACGAGAAACTTGGAAGCCGTCGGGCCGCGCGTCCAATCGCGGGAAAAATTCTCGAAAAATCCGCCGCGTTCGGTGTCCAGGCAGCGGGGATACCAAGCCGCAAGTACCTGGTCCCACATGACCCGTTCGATTTCATGTGCCAGCCGGCCGCGCTCGGCGCGAACGGCTTCGGCCACGTTTTCGGCGGTCGCCGCGCGCGGGGCGAACAGTCCGCCGCACGACGCGAGCGCTGCCGCCTGGCCTAGCGAGCGCAGCGCATCCCGTCGCGTGACCGGCGACTGCAGCGGATCATCGGCATGAATCCCGTTTCGCCCGTTCATTTCAGTTCGCCCTTGTCATACGCTGCCCAAAAAGCGGCCGGTGGCATCTTGTCATCCGCCGCATCGTCAAACCGGGTGCCCAATTCCTGCAGGCTGGTCATTTTGCGCACGACATCGAGCCCCGTCTTGATCTTGCTTGGCGTAAAGATCAGCCGCGTCAATCGCAACGAGCCCAGCGGGGTGAGGTCGGTAACTTCGGTCCCGCCGATGTGCAATCGCTGCAACGGATGATTCGCGAGGGGGCTCAAGTCGGCCACGGGCGTGTCTTGCAGTGTCAGGCTGACCAAAGGCACGCGGCGCAAGGGCCCGATGTCCGCCACCGGGCAGCCGGTCAGCCAGAGCATCTTGAGGGGGCACTCGGCCAGCGGCGACAGATCCTTGACGCGCGCGCCCAGCAGGTTCAATTCCTCCAGCGGAGCGCCTCGCAAGGGGCCCAGGTTCTCGACCCGCGTGCGGCTGAGATACAGCTTCTGTAGCGGCATTCCGCGCAACGCCGAGATATCTGCCAGACGCGGGTTGTCTTCCAAGAACAGCCAGTCCAACGGCAAGCCTTGCAGCGGACTCAAGTCGGTAATATCGCATTTCGACAGATCGAGTCGGCCGATCCGCTGGCGGGCGAGGGGGCCGATGTCCTTCAGGCCGGGATCGTTGATGACCAGCGCCAGTAATTCCGGGGAAATCGGTTCCATCTGCAAATCGCTGCCGAAGCCGGGGTTTTTCTCCTTCAGCGCCGCAGCAAGCTGTTCGGGCGTGGCGATGACGGCGGCGGGACGCGCGGCAGACGCGTTTTGTTCGCCGCCAATCGGCCTGCCGCCGCTCGCAATCGCGCCGCCGTCCGCATCGAGTTCCGCATCGCCGGGTTGTGTTGTGGCATTGCGTGTCGCGACCGGCCCATCGCCAGGCGGCTGACCGGGGTCAGCGGACGGCCGTTGGCAACCCACCGCAAGCAGCGCGAGAACAAGAAGGACTGCAAATCGCGTGTTTCTCAAAGGATTTCCCCCTGTCGCTTGGAGTGCCGCCCGCAGGCGGTGGAATCTTCGATGCGAGTTCTCTGAATGACCTTCTCCCAGCGGCTCAGGCTGGACCATGGTATGCCGGAGGCCAACCGCTCTCGCTTTTCAGCGGTGGAAAGACGAGCGTACCATCACGGCCACGGCCGGTCAATCAAGGGCCCGCGGCAGCCATCTGGCAGAGACGGGCGCGCTCCGATAGACTGTAACGAACTTTAATGCCCCGATGTGGTGAGCGGCACGGCGCCAGCTTCGATGCCACTTAGTTTGCATCCGGATTTCTCGATACGAACCTGAATTCCTACCCAATGGCAGGTCAACCGTGGATTTGAATCTCAAGAACCGAGTAGCCATCGTGACCGGCGGGTCGCGGGGCCTGGGCCGGGCGATTTGTCTGGGTCTGGCGGCTGAAGGCGTCAAGGTCGCGATCAGCTACTTGTCGGACCCCGATGCGGGAATCGACCTGGGCGACGAGGCGGCGGAGTTGGCCAAAGTGATTCGCGCCGGGCATGGCGTCAAAGCGCTGCCGGTGGGTGGCGACGTCGCGAGAGAAGCCGACATCGAACGGCTGTTCGCGGCCGCCGAACGCGAATTGGGCCCGGTCGATATCTTGGTCAACAATGCCGGCGTCTGGCCCACGGCGTTCGTGCGCGACATGAGCGAAGCGGAATTCACGCGCGTCCTGCAAATCAATTTGGTGGGCGCGTTTCTGACGTGTCGCGAAGCCGTCCGCCGCTGGCTGGCGACGAAACGTCCCGGCCGGATCGTCAACGTTACGTCGCAAGCCGCGTTTCACGGCGCGACCAGCGGCCATGCGCACTACGCCGCATCCAAAGCCGGCTTGGTCAGCTTTAGTCTTTCGCTGGCCCGCGAAGTCGCACCGAACGGGATTCACGTCAACTTGGTCGCGCCCGGCATGATGCGGACCGAAATGGCTCGCGAGGCTTTGACGGCGAACGAACAGCGATACTTGGAACGGATCCCGCTGGGCCGCGTGGCGGACGCTTCCGAAGTGGCGGATGTCGTCGTATTTCTCGCCTCGGAACGAGCCAAGTACATGACCGGCGCGACGGTCGATGTAACCGGCGGAATGCTGATGCGGTGATGCGGTACGCAGAAAGATGGTTGGCAGCGTATCGGCGGCGGAAATGGGAAGATCACGAACGTCATGTTTTTGCAACGGAAAGTGTAAGTTCTTTTATGCTGGTGACTTTGCGTGAGGTGTTGGGCGACGCTCGGGCCCACGGCTATGCCGTGCCCGCGTTTGATTTTACGGAAAACTTCATGGTGCGGACTATCTTGGAGACCGCCGAAGAACTGCGGGCTCCGGTCATCCTGATGGCCTTGGAAGTGGACTTGAATTCGCACGGCGGCAACGGCTGGGTCTACCAGGCTGGTTTGGTTCGCGCGGTGGCCGATCACCACCGCCTGCCGATCGTGCTGCATCTGGATCATGCCAGCCGGCTGGAGACCGTTCAGAAGGCTCTCGATCACCGATTCTCGTCGGTGATGATCGACGGCTCGGCGCTGCCGTTTGCGGACAACGTGCAATTGACGCGCAGTGCCGTCGAGTTGGCCAAGCCGCTCGGCGTCAGCGTCGAGGCCGAACTGGGGCTGGTGGGCGGCATGGATCTGCGGGACGAGGTTTGCGCGGAGAACGTGTTGACCGATCCGGCCGAAGTGAGGCAGTTCGTCGAGCAGACGGAGGTGGATGCCTTGGCCGTATCCATCGGCACTTCGCACGGGGTCTACCGTTCGCTGCCCAATCTGAACATCGATCGGCTGCAGGAACTGAATGCCGCCAGTCGCGTGCCGCTGGTCCTGCATGGAGGTTCCGGCACGCCCGTGGACCAGATCCAAGAGGCCGTGCGACACGGGATCTGCAAACTCAACCTGTACGCCGATCTGCGCATCGCCATGTTTCGCGGCTTGAAGGAGTCGGCGGAGACCATGGATCGCATCGATCCGCTGCCATCCGAGATGTTCGGCCCGATCCGCGAGCATCTGGCGGCTCTGGTCGCCGAGAAGATCCGCATGTTGGGCGCCGAGAACCGAGTATGAGGCAAGCCATGCGACTGCTGATGATGGGTACCGGCCCCTTTGCCGTTCCGACCTTCGCGTCGCTGTTGGACTCGGAGCACCAGGTCGTCGCCCTGGTCGCGCGGCCGGTGCCGCCGCCCGCAGGACGGATCAAGTCGCCGCCGGCCCCGATGCGCGATTTGGCGCTCGAGCGGGGCGTCCCGATTCTGGAACCGGGTGATATCAACGCGCCGGCGTCGCGCCAGGCCTTGGCGGCGTTGGATTTCCAATTGCTGGTAGCATGCGATTACGGCCAAATCCTGTCGGCCGATACGCTGGCCGTCGCTCCGCTGGGCGGCATCAACCTGCATGCTTCGCTGTTGCCCAAATACCGCGGGGCCGCGCCGATCAATTGGGCGGTTTACCACGGCGACGCCGAAACGGGCGTCACCGTGCTGCACATGACCGCGCGGTTGGACAGCGGCCCCAGCCTGGTGCAGCGTCGCACGCCGATCGGGCCGGACGAAGACGCGGTCCAGTTGGAAAAGCGGCTATCGGAAATCGGAGTCGATGCGGTCCGTGAAGCGCTGGACATGATCGCCCGCTGGGACGGCCACTCGCTGCTGGGCGAGGTCCAGGATCCGCGGTTGGCAACCAAGGCGCCGCGTTTGAAGAAGACCGATGGCGAGGTCTCGTGGAACCGCACGGCGGCGCAGATCGCGAATCAAGTCCGCGCTCTCAAGCCTTGGCCGGGCACGTTCACGACCTGGAGGCGCGCGGGCGGCGAAGTGATGCGACTGATCCTCGATCGCGTTTCCGTTGCGGCTGGCGACGAAGCCGACGCTCCGCCGGGACAGGTCGTGCTGGTGGACAAGTCGCGACTGCTGGTCGCAACCGGGGAGGGCCTCTTATCGCTGGACCGAATCAAGCCGGCCGGCAAGCGGAGCATGGACATCGGCGAATTCCTCCGCGGCCACCCGATGGATGCCGGCGATCGTCTGACGGGGGAATGACAATTTTCTCGCGCGTAATCCGGCCTTCGGGAGCTTGTCGTTCCAGCCGGAAAGGCAAACAATGACGGAACCACTCTCGTATTCCAAAGGGGCTCAATATGACCTGCGTTCACCTCAAGCAACTGTACGACCTGTGCGTGAAAGAAGACCTCAAGCTCGGAGGTACGGACTTGATTCGGATCGTTTGCAGGCAGTGCGGCGAGCAGGATGTCTGTCCGTCGATGCTGATGGAGGAGTATGAAGCCCAGCATCCGGAAGAACGTTTTGACGAGGAGGAAACCCCGGCGAAAGGATGATGGATTTCCGAGATCCTCTTCCGCCGTCTCGTTTCTTCAGTCCGGGAGGCGCGCGTCACAATCCGGTGACGACACGCCGAGGTCCCGCGGCGGCGTTTCATGTCCCTCGCCCCGCTCGCCGGCTGGCGGCAGCGGCGCCATCTCGGTGCGGCGGCCCTGCTTCATCATCAGCAGGCCGGCGATCGTCAGCACCACGCCCACGGCCAACTCGCCGGAGAAGGCTTCGTGAAAGAGCAGCACGCCGGCAATGGCGGCCATCGTGGCTTGTGTGGCGTTGAGCGCGTTGACGTAGACCAAGTTGGCCAACTGCAGCGCCTTGGTCAACGCCAGAAATGCCACGGCGTTGAACAGTCCGGCCCAGACCATCATTGCAAAATCGTCCGGCGCCGTGTCCCACATGCCTTGCCACCCGATCCGCCAGTGGCTCCAGCCGCCCAAGCTGATCACCCCCAACAGGCTGACCGTGAACAGCGTGATCGACAGCGATGCCCGGCCCTTGACGCCATAGCGGATGACCACGCCCAGAATCGAGTACGCTATGCCCGAGAGCATCGCGCCTGCCACGCCCAACGCGATCAGCCACCAATCGGTTCGTTCCCCCGCATTCCCGCCGGCGACGGACTGGTAGGCGTCGCCGGCCCCCAATGACAGCACGGTGATGGCGGCGATCAGCGTCAGGACGGACGCCAGCATTCGCAACGTCAAGGGCTCGTGCAGCAGCGTGCGCCCCAGCAATGCGCCGCCCAGAATGATCGTGCCGAGCGTCAACGGAACGGCCAGCGCCAGTCCGACCACGCCCAGCGACCACTGAAAGGCGACATTGCCGATCACTTGCCCGATCAGTGCCCCGATGGACAGCAGAACCAGCACGCGTCGTTCCGGCAGAATCTTCCGGCCGCGGCACGCTTGGACCGCGATCCACGGTCCTACCAGCAGCAGGGTCGGGACCGCTTTGACCGCGGACACCCAGATCGGATCGCAATCCGACACACTCCGCAGACAAGCATTGGCCGCGGTATAGCCGACCGCCGAAAACAGGCCGCACAGCGTGCTGAACACGACTTGCGGTGACGGGGCGGAGGCAGGAATGACGCTTGCGTTCAAGGCGGCGGTTGCCCTTCGAGGTTTTCGATGAATCCTCCGACCAATGCGCCCTACGGCCGCAACTCGTTCTGAACGGTCGTGGCCGTCAGAATACGGCTCGGCCGCTGCTCGAACTTTTCCGCGGCCTCGTCGTCCGCCTCGTATTCGTCGGGCGGTTGGTGGACCTCCGCGTCCCAGCCCAAGCGGAACCGCAGCGCGGCCACGGCGGTCATCATCAGGTGGAACAAAACCGGGGTCAGCAACAGCGTAAAAGCCGTCGAGACGATTAATCCGCCCAGCACGATGGCACCCAAGCCGCGATACAACTCGCTGCCGGCGCCGGGGAACAGGACCAAGGGCGTCAAGCCGAACACGGTCGTGGTGGTCGTCATGAAGATCGGCCGGATGCGCGTCCGCACGCTTTCCAAAATCGCTTCGCGCTGACTGTATCCATGCTCCCGCATGTGGTTGAGTGCCTGGTGGACGATCAGGATCGGGTTGTTGACCACGGTCCCGATCAGAATCACGAAGCCGAGCATGGTGACCACGTCCAAGGTTTGCGGGGGCTGGCCCAATAGCAGCAAGTAGCCGCTCAGTAATCGCAAGCCCAGCACGCCGCCCACGGCTCCCAGCGGCACGCTGACGATAATCACCAGCGGATACAGCCAGGATTCAAACAAGGCGGCCATCAGCAGATAGGTGATCAGCAGCGCCAGGACGACGTTGAATCGCAAGGCGAGCCACGCCTGACGCAGCTTGTCGGCGGTGCCGCTCAGATTGATCACGTACTCGCGCCCCAGCTGACCGCCGGCTTGCAGCGGCGCGACGATTTGTTGTTCGATCCGCTCGATCGCATCTTGCAGAGCGATGTCCGGCGGCGGTGTGACCTGGATGGTGATCGTCCGCTGCCGCTCGCGGTGGTTGATCTGCTCCGGTCCGCTGCTCAATCGCACGTCCGCCAAAGCGGCGATCGGCACCACGCCTGTGGCGGTGGCGACCGGCAGTCCGCCCACGTCCTGAGTCCGGCCGGCATAATTCGAGTTGCCGAGGATGACCAGATCGACTTTGTCGCCGCCCAGGAAGTAATCGGTGGCATAGGCCCCATCGATCAAGGCGTTGACGATATAGCCCAGGTCGGTTGCCGAGATGCCCAGATCGGCGGCTTGGACCAGCTTGGGGTCGACATGAACTTCGGGGCTGGAAAGATCCAAGCTGGGAATCGGCCTCGCTTGGGCCCCGGGAATCACCGGCTGGGGTCCCATCAGCTGGCCCATCATCTGGCCGCCCAGCGCCACCAACTTAGGCAATTCGGGCCCGGTAATTTCCACGTCGATCGATCGCCCGCCGGTCAGGTTCTGTTCGAACAGACTCGATTGCGCCGCGACGACGATCGTTCCCGGCAGCTTGCTCCGTAGACTGAAGCCCAGCGGCACCAGTTCACGGGCTCGCATCGGGTCGGCGGCACGCATTCCGATGAACACCTGCCGACCGCGGGCGACGCAGAAAAAGTCGGCGATGGGCGGGAACGGCAGTTGCTGCGCCTCGGGACTGTCCGGGTCCACGTCCCAGTACGGCTGCAGTTCGTCCTCGATGACCTGACCCATGCGGCCTAATTCTTCCAGGTTGTAACCCGGCGGCGGCAGGATGATGCCGAATACCAGGTTGCGATTGCCGCCCGGCAGATACTCGACTTTGGGCCACAATAGATACGTCGCCACGATGGAGAATAAGGCCATCGCCGCCACGACGGCAACGCCGCGGAGCGTGCTCCGCTGGATGCCGGCATTGACCCGCACCACTTGCTCGACGAACCGGTTGCCCAAGCGATTCAATGGCCGCAGCCAGCGCCAGCCGGCATAGGCTTCGCCGCCCCGCTGGCCGTCCGCTTCCGCCCCGTGCCGCTGCTTGCGCAACAGCCGCGATGCGGCAACGGGAATCAGCGTTACGGAAGCGAGCAGGGACAGCCCGACGGCCGAACTGATCGCCAGCGCGATGTCGCGAAACAGCTGGCCCGCTTCCTCCTCGACGAACAGCACCGGCAGGAACACCGCCAGCGTTGTGACCGTCGAGGCCACGACGGCCCCCCAGACCTCTTTCGTCCCCCGCTCGGCCGCCCGCATCGGCGGATCGCCTTCCTGATAGTGCCGATAGATGTTCTCCAGCACGACCACCGCGTTATCGACCAGCATCCCCACGGCGAATGCCAGACCGGCCAGACTGATCACGTTCAGCGAGCGGCCCATCAAGTGCAGCATCAGGAACGTGCCGATGACGCTGGTGGGAATCGCCAGTCCGATGACCAGCGTCGAACGGCCGCTGCGCAGAAAGGCCAGCAGCACCAAGACGGTCAACAGGCCGCCGATGTAGAGATTGTTGGTCACCAGGTCGACGGCCGCATAGATGTATTCGGTTTCGTCGTAGACGTGCGTCAGCACCAGCCCGCGTTCCTGGAGCAATCCTTCGTTCAGCCGGTCCTTGACTTCGCGCAGGCCGGCCATGACGTCCAGCACGTTCGCCCCGACTTCGCGCTGGACGTTGATCGCTAGACTGTCGGCGCCATAGCGGCGTACAAAGGCTTCCGGCTTTTTGTGATCCAGACGGACTTGGGCCACGTCGCCGATCCGCACCGGCGAGCCGTCGACGACGGTCAGCACCTGATTTTCCACTTGCTCCGGGGACCGGAACTGGCCCAGCGTCCGCACGACATAGCGGCGTTTGCCCTCCCAGAAGTCGCCGCCGGAGGTGTCCCGGTTCTGTTCCCGCAGGACGTGCCGCAAGTCTGCGATCGTCAACCCGCGTGCGGCCAGCCGCTGGGGATCCACGATCACCTGGCATTCGTCCTCCATCCCTCCGAACACGTTCGAGTTCGAGACGCCCTTGACGCGCTCGAAGGCCGCCTCGATCCGGTCTTCGGCGAATTTCCGCAGCTTCGGGATCTCGATGCCCGTGGGCAGCAACGGCTTCAGGACCGGATTGCGGGCCGCCGCGCGGCGAAGTCGCAGGGCCGCCAAGCCGGAATTGTCGGTCTGTAGAATCGGCTCCACGTCGGCGGCCGCCGCGGGATGCTCGCGCTGAAAGGCGCGCAGCTGGTCGGGCCCGGGCATCCGGTGGCTGAGGATGAACCAGGCGATCGGCCGGTCGGCGGCGCTCGACGAACTGATCACCGGCTGGTTCGCGTCGATCGGGTATTCCGGGACCTGCTGCAGGCGGCTGTTCACCTTCAGCAACGCTTCCTCCATGTTCGTGCCGACCGTGAATTCCAACGCGATGACGGCGACGGAATCCTGACTTTCGGAAGTCATCTTCGTCAGGCCTTCGACGCTCTGCAGAAACTCCTCCTGTTCGCGGACAATCTCGCGTTCAATTTCCTGCGGACTGGCCCCCGGCCAGCGCGTGGTGACGGTGATCGTCGGGATCTGCACCTCGGGCGTCAGCTGCATAGGCATGCGCATCAGCGAGATCGTGCCGAACAGCGCGATAATCAGCACGCCGACCGTGACTTTGACGGGATTATGGATGAAGGATTGGATCAGCGTCATCGACGTTTGGCCGGGCTGGAGGCGGAGGGAGCGACGGGCGGCGAGGGCGACTTGCCGCCGGACGGGGCGCCGGCGACGGTCACCGGCGCATGGGGCGCGAGCCGTTCATTGCCGCGGACCACGACCTGTTGGCCCGGCTGCAAATTCCCCAGGATTTGGATCTCGGCCCCGTCCGCAACGCCTACTTGAACCGGAACCGCCGAAGCGATCGTTTTCCCGGAGGCAGGATCGCGGACGATGACGTATACCAGCGGCGACGGTCCGCCCAAAACCAACGCATCCTTGGGAACGAGCATCGCCTGCTTCGGCTCGGCGACGGCCAGCGTAACCCGCGCGAGCATTCCGGACTTGAGGACATGTCCGGACGCGTCCCGGGGGTTGGGGATGACCATCTTGACCGGGAAACTTCGCGAACGCACGTCCGCTTGCGGAACAATCCGCGAGATTTCGGCTTCGAACAACTTGTTCGAAATGGCGTCCAGTTGCAGCGACGCGGACATTCCCGGCCGCAGCGCGGCGATGAACTCCTCGGGTACCGAAACGGAAATCTCAATCGGATCGGCGGACACCAATTCCACGACGAGTTCGCCGCGCTTGATCCAGGCGCCGTCCTCGGTGTGCTTGGCGGTTACGTACCCGTCAAACGGAGCCGCGATCGTGTACTTGTCCAACTGGTCCTCGAGCAATCCGATTTCCGCTTCCTGTTTGGCCACCAGCGCGGCGGCCTGCAGAATCTTTTCGTCCCGCGGGCGGAGATTCAGCTGGTACGTCGCCGCGGCTTCCACGGCGGACTGTTCGGCCGCCGTCGCCGCCGAACGGATCTCTTCGAGTTCCTCTTGCGAAGTCGCTACGCCTCGCGCAAATAATGCCTCGGCGCGCACCAGCCGCGCTCGGGCGTATTCCCGAATCGCCTGGGTGCGGGCCACGGCCGCCTGCGCCTGTTGGCGTTCCGCCGGAAGCGACGCCTTCAGTTCCTCCAACTCGCGCTTGCGGAGTTCCAACTCGGCTTTGGCCGCGTCGATCTCCAGCTTGATCGTCACCGTCCGCACCTCGGCGAGCGTCGCGCCCGCCTCGACCCAGTCGCCGTCGTTGACCAGCAGATCCAGCACCCGCCCCTCGACCGCGCTGCCGATCACGCTCCGCCGCTCCGGCATCACCGTGCCCACAAACGTCCGGCCTTCGGCGACCTCGCGCTGCACCACCGGGGCCGTCACCACCAGCGCCGGTTCTGCGGCCGGCTTCGCCTCCGCCGCCGGAGCCAACGACGCTGTGAACACCGTCGGAACCAGGGCGAACCACACGCCTGCGACGGCCTTGCGGAAAAGTCGCATTCTCGTCATCTGCGCGAATCCAATGGGAAGACATCTGAAATCGCGGGTTGCCCGGAGCATCAGGCCCGTTCAACGATCGCGAAACGTTGACGCCAGTATAACAGAATCCCGGCGGCAAAATCTATGGGCGCACCTGCCTCGCAAGTAAACACCACTGTGCGCGGCCGGCCGTTGAGGCCCCCCGGGGTTTACCCAAGGGCAGCTTCACCCTCGGAGTTCAACGCGACATCGGCCTTGATCGGAGTATTGCGCAAACGTTATCAGCGGATCATCGTAACCAGAAACGCCAGTCTTGAAGTTGTGTAGTTATAACCACGTAGTGGTGACAGCACGTAGCCTTGGGCGTAAGCCCAAGAACTCGAAGGAACGAACGCCATAGCGGCGAAGCGGCGCCAGCAGGTTGCTGCGGTCGAACTTGCTGTCGCCGCTTCGCGGCTAACGGTTTCCCGTTTCTTGCTATCTTGGGCTTACGCCCAAGGCTATGTGCTGTCATCGCTTCGCGACTACGAAACAGGGTAATTCCCCCCTCTCGCTGGCGCTTCGGGTTACGATGCGCACCATTCCGATCAAGGCCGCGCCATCGCGTCCCAGGGTTCCACGATCCGCAACTGTTTGGCTTCCAGCGCCCGGTAACAGTCGGGCAAGTCGAAACGGGCCAGCACGTTCGGCAGCAACGCCGCCAGCGGCCAGGCATACTCCTCCGATTCGGCCACGTCGCCGTAAGCCGTCAAGGCGTTCTTCAGCGTGACTTGTCGAACCGACGGGTGCAGCACGGCCGCAAAGGTGCCGGCCAACGCGCCCCAGCCTTTGGCGACCAGATGGACGTCGATATGCCCCAGCGCGGTCAGCCAGTCCAACACGCCCAGTACGTCGTGGGTCTTTTGTCCCAGGTACGGCCGGTCCAGCATCAAGCTGTGGATGGCATAGAAGAAATCGGAACCGTACCGGCTGTGGAACGAATTGACGCCGCAGGTTTCCGGACGCGATTCGCCGATCCCCCGCACGTCGCACGTGAACAGCGGCGAATCCGGTTCCGCTTGCAGCACGTCGCGCACCAGCGGTTCCTCACGCAGCTCGGCGTCGCTGCTCAGGTGAGCCACGTATAGCAGCGCCCGCGGCCCGGTGCGCGGCGGACGCGAGACCCACGACTCTGAGTACAGGCGGTACACCAGCGCCTGGATGCCCGGCTCGGTCTCCACGGCATAGGCGACGGCGTGCGGCAGCGGATATCGGCGGGAACCGAGGTACCGCAGGATCCGGTAGTCCGGCACCCCGCTGCGCTGCGGCAGTTTCAGCACGTCCGTCACCGCGCGCGTCAACGCATCGCCTGATACGGCGCCACGCTCCGCCGCCAGCTGCTGGGATTTATCGCGGGTGAATTGAAACACGGTCCGCACACCGCGTTCGGCGACTTGCCCTTTCGCCGTACACCACAGCACCTCGTCCTCCTCGATCGTCAGCGGCGGTTCCTCCGTCGCATCGGAGACCTTCGTCACGCCGTTGAACCAGCGGTACATGGCTTCGCGGTTCTCTTGCGTATAGCCGTGCGTCGTCGGCCCGATGAACACCGCGATGTTGTCCGGCGCGTCGAGCAGCTGGTACAGCCGGCTCAGCCGCGCGTGGGCCTCTTCGACACCGCGGGCATCAAAATAGTCGCGTTCCTTGCCCAAAATAATGATCGGCTTGGGAGCCAGTGCCGCCAGGAAATCGTCATGATCCAATCCCAGTGCCAAGGCTCGGGGCGGACATTGCTCGGTATCCGCAGGCAATTCGTTTTCCATATTCCGCCGAAACGTGGTGACGAAACAGGACGGCGCCGCCATCGACCACCGCTGTTCGACGCCGCACAACCAAGTCGTCATCGTGCCGCCGCCGGAATTGCCGGTGACACCGATCTGCTGCGGGTCCACTTCGGGACGCGTCGCCAGGTAATCCAACGCTCGGATGCCGTCCCAGGCGCGCCACATGCCCAGGAATTCGCCCACCAGAAACTGCTGGTTGCCGGCGATCAGGTGTTCGGTCACCCCCGCGCCGAAACGCGGCTTCAGGTCCTCTTTGACGTACTGCAGCCGCTCGCCCTGGCCGATCGGATCGAAAATCAAGCAGGCGTATCCCAGCCGAGCCAGGCCTTGGGCAAAGGATTGATACGCTTTCTCCGCTTTGCCGTTGCTCGAATGCCCGCACGTTCCGACCACGCCGGGGACGCGCTGCGCGCGGCCGGTGGGCAGGTACAGATTGGCCGTCACCGGAAATCCGGGGCGGCTGTCGAAGATGACCTTTTCGATCCGATAGGCATCCCGCTCGACCACGCCCGTGACGCGCGGATTCAGCGGCGTACGTTCCGGTTCCGGTCCGAAACACGTGCGGATCTTCGCCTGGACATTCCGCACGTAGGCTTCCGCGTCGGCCTTGGTCTGCAACGCCCGTTTGGCAGCCAGGCCCTTGGCTTCCGCCGCGCGAACCTGGGCGACAAAATACTCCTGGACCATCCGCGGAAATCGGTTCAACGGCGGCAGCGGAGCCGGCGGCTCGCCGGCAACAGCTTCTTCGGCTGCCAGCCACGGCAGCAGGGGCAAGCTGACGGCTTGGGCCACGGCGGCCTGCAACAGCTGACGGCGGGACAAAGCCCACGAGACGTTGGATGGCGAGTGTTTTTTGGGTTGAGCGCGCATGATGATATCTCCTTGGCATCGGATTATCGCGCAGCGTGCGGCGAAATGAAACCCCTGCGAAGTTGGGGCAAGCGAATGAAGCATTTAGTAGTGAAGATTAGCGGAGATTAGTGTTCCGTTCTTTGCCTTGACTGGTCTCGGTGTCAAGTGCTTCTGGAACACTGATCAGCGCTAATCGGCGCTAATAGGAAAATGCTTTTCCGCCGACGTGGGGCAACTGCCTTTTTCTGTTACGGACAGCGGTCCATCGGCAAATGATCCTTCCTGTTCGACGAAAGGGACTGGCCATGTTCTTGTTCACACGCTGGGGTTTCGCAAGCATCCGCTGGTTGATCACCATCGGGTTTCTGGTGCTGATCGTTCACCTGCTGACTCTGGACACGACCGATCGCCGGCCGTTTGTCCAACGGATGGCGCTGTGCGGCGTGACCGCCGTCGAGTCGGCCTGTGCGCGGGCCAAGGCGTTCATCTTTGCCGATTCCCCCGCGGCCGCGGATACGGCCGACGGCGAAGTGGATGTTCACGAGCCAAAGCCGGAACGTCCGCCAAGCGATCGGCAACTGCGCCAGTCGGACTTGCCTGCGGATTTTCTGAACCAATTGGAACAGGCCCTGGTGCGATCGGGCGAGCGGGCCGATCTGATGGACTGGGCGGGGTTTCACGTCACGCGAGATCGGGCGGTGCAGGTCGAAACGGCCGCCAAGCTGGCGCGCAATCTGCCGCCGCAGTGGTGGCCGGTGGACGGCGAAATGGTGCATGAACTGGACCTGCCGGCCGTGCTGCGGAACCGGGCCAGGAAGTGATAGAATCGTGACAGAATAAATTGTGCGAATCCGCAAGTAGGATGGGCTTTCCAGCCCGTCAAACACGCGACGGACAAGAATGTCCATCCTACAAAGTGATCATGTTATTTTGTCACAGTCCCATCAATGCAGGCCGGAAGCTCTGCGGTTGGATATCTGTTCTTGCTGCTAGCGTTTTCGCAGCGTGATCAGGAACATGGCGCGCCGGGGCTTCGCCCCGGACCCCACGGCGGCTGCGCCGCCTACGTGTGGCCGAGTCTCTCCGAGACTCGCTTCCGGTCTCGGAGAGACCGGGCTACGTGAATACCTTCCCAGCCCCCTCGCTACGCCTTCCGCTACGGCTCCGCTCTTGACTTGAACTGGACATGAGGGAACTGCGGGCAAGGCGGAAGCCCAGACTAAGGCGCCAGAGCCCCGCCCAGTTCCCGTTGCGGCACGCCGAACGGCAGTGCCTGGCGACGCGGCACCAGGTCCCGCCCCGGATCACCCGGCTCGAGCCCCCTTCGAGGCGATCCGCACACCATTCCCACACGTTGCCCAACATATCGTACAGCCCCCAGGCGTTTGCCTGTTTGCTGGTAACGGGCAGCGTTCCGTTCGCGCTGCCGAAATGGGAGAAATGGGCGACCAACTGCAGATCGTCCTCGGTCGCCAAGTCGCGCAGCGTCCCGTCCGATTCACGGATACGGCAATACGGCCCCGCGGAACCGGCGCGGCAAGCGATCTCCCATTCAATCTCCGTCGGCAACCGGCATGGTTCCCCACCGCCAAGACCGCCGAGCCACACGCAGTACAGCTCCGCCTCGAACCAGGTCAGGTCGACCGCCGGGCAATCGTCCGGCTCGCTGTACTTCGTCCTGCGGTCGCGATGCTCGGGCGCGAACAGCTCGTACTGCGCGTTGGTGACCGCCGTTCTGGCGATCTGGAACGGCGCCGCCAGCGAAACCTCGCGACGGTCGACTTTCTCCCACTCGAATTTCTCTTCATCCTCCGATACCCCGACGGCAAACCGCATGGTTTTGCGCAAGGGATCGTTTGGCGGCGGAATCTCCTGAAAGCCATCCCGGATGGTGATCGCGACGGGGTTGCCGGCTGCGAGCAAGTTCGGGAACTCGCCCAGGAACCGGGCGCGGATGGCTTGGGCCAACGGCAGCTCGGACGCTCTGACCAACTCCCACGCCGCGTGCAGATACCGGCTGTCGCGCCGCTGGAGGACAAATGCGGAATCCAGCAACGCCACGGTCTCAGAATCGAGTTCGGGTTTCTGATCCTTGTCGGTCCAGGCCCCTCTCGAGTCCCAATCGCGATGCACCAGCCAACGACACAACCGGTCGAGACCGCCCGGCAATTCGACCCCATCCTCGCGGATCGCCTGGGCGACGACAAACGGGTTGCCGCCCTGGATCAGGTCCGCCGCCAGGGCGGCCAGTTGCTGGGCTTGTTCTGTCGCCGCCAAATGGGATAGGGCAAACCGGAACACCGAACGCCAATCGTCGGACCGGGCGTTGTCCCGCACGGCCGCCGCGTACTCGTTTTCCGGCTGCCGCTCCCACGTCGGCCCACCGGGCGGGGACGACATACGTCGCCCGGGATATTCTCGCGCCAGTTCCAGTCCGGCGAAATACTCGCCAAACGAAGGATGCCGCCACGCCAAGCGAAACTCCTGACCCGACTCGACAATCCCACCGCACGTGACCACGTTGATCTGGTCCAACGCGTCCCGCAATGTCGACGCGTTCGCCTGCCGGGTGCGGGCGAGGGCTCTCATCAGCGCACGCAGATCGTCTTCTTCGACGACACCGCTGAAATCGCCCGCCTCGGCCCGCTTCCAGGCGATGAACCGCAGTACTTCCTGGACGTCGCCCTTATCTTGAAAGCTCTTTTCTCGTTCGGCTTTCCGTAGCGTCTCCAAACCCTTGGCGATCAATTGCTCGACCGCCCGCTGGTAAATGTCGTAACGGTTGCGCACGCCCTCCAGACGCTCGGCAATGGCCAAGTCGCGAAGTAGCTTCAGCAATAACGGCTGATCGACCAGATTCGCCCACTGGAGCTTTCTGGCGATGGATTTTCCAAATTTCCACGGTTCTTTGCGTTCTTCCTCCGTTTCCAGCACATCCGCCGCCCGTTCGCCCAGAAACTCGCGCTGCTGCGTTTCGATAAACTTGTCCAACCGCAGTTGCGTCCAACTGCGGTCGAGCTGCTCGTCGCGGGTTTTGGTGACATACGGCCGTCCGGTCATCAGCACGCGACAGTCGCCGATGCTGTGGGCCAGAAAGCCGGGCATGCCGTCGAGTTTGTCAACGATCGTCTGGTCCAACGCATCGAGCAGAAAGACCACTTGCCCGGCCTCGACGAGCCGTTCGAACCAGGCCCAGCGTTCGATCTCTTTCACGTCGTCCGGCAGATACGGCGTCAACGAATCGGCGATCCGATCGCGGACCAGCCGCGGATCCTGCCACGGGAATTGCGACAGCCCTTCGAGCAACACCAGCAGCGGCCCGTCGGGTTGCTGGGCCATGCGTTTCTGGCACTCCAGCAGCAGCACCGACTTGCCCAATCCCGAGTGGGCCAGCAGCAGCGTGCGCGGATGCGGCAACGTCCCGCCGAGCAACCCCGCCACCTCGTCCGGCGTGAGGGGATCGGATTCCTCCTGCTCCGGCGGCACCGCGGCGTCGCGCAAACCGTGTTGCCGCGTCCGCTCGACAACCGGCCGCGACAGCGTGGGAACGACATAATGCCCGCACAGTTTGTGGATGCGGGCACTTGCTGCCGCCGCCAACTCCTTGCGCGCGCGGCTCGTGATCCGCTGCCAACAGGTCAGTTTGGCGTAAGCCTCGTCGATATCGCCCACCGGAATCAAGCGGATCTCGCCGTTGCCGATGGCAACCTCGCGTCCGTTGTTTTGCCGGATCTCCGGCTGGTCCGTTGCGACCAGGATCTCGTTGATCCTTTTCCGCATCAGCGACTTGGCCAACGTCTTCTCGTCGATCGCGCCCACCGCGCCCAGCCGTATTCCGGCTTCGTCCGCCGCCGCCAGCGTGGCCGTGATCGCGACGCGCTGGTCGAGCCGTTCGCCCGCCGCAAGGGCCCGCAGTCCGCAACAGACGGCCGCTTCGGCCGATCGGCCTGTGATCTGCCGACCCCGCAGCTCGTACTCCGGCTCGAACAGCTCCAGAGACCAGGCGACATCGAAATCGACGTTTGTTCCTCCGGAAGCCGCCCTCCAGGCGTTGGCCAGCCCGATCCGGAACGACTCGTCCAGTTGCGTGTAGCCGGCGCTCGCCGGATCGGGAAACAGCCCGCCGCAGCCGCCGTCCGTTGGTTTTTTCCAGATCGGCCAGCAAGATCCACGTCTTGACGGTATGGTCGTCCGCCGGGGCTTCGTCCCCGCCGAAGGCACGACAGACGGTTTCCCCCACGGTCAGCAGGCCGGGATTTCGCCAGCCGAGTCTCTCGTCCTTTGCCAACGCGGCAAACACGCCGTGCCATTTGTGCTTGTTGTTCGGCAGCCGGCGCAGGAACGCCGGGCGAGTTTCTGCGGTGTCGTCCACACAGGAAGCCTTGAGCGGCGCGAAATAGCTCGCGTAAGCGATCGCCGCTCGCCGCAGGGCCTCGGTCAACGCCTGGACGTCGCGGTCGCGTTCGTTGATCGCGAGGAGCAGATCGAGACGAATTTGCAGCAGCGCATGAGGCAAACAGTCTTGCAACTTGTCCGCTGCCTTTTTGAGCCGCTCGAACCGCGACAGTTGCTCAGTCGGCGTGGTCCACGTCTGTCGGGCAAACTCCAACAGCAGGCAGTTCATGCCGGCGAAATGCTCGTACCAGCAGGCCTGAATACGTTCCGGGTCAGCCCGTTCGTTCTCGAAC